>Ga0307517_10001300_pt1 | contig 41919 bp, 45 predicted proteins | sample 23_EM_MG_FD_194515 | JGI IMG/M metagenome (GOLD analysis project Ga0307517, IMG submission 194515) | Populus trichocarpa ectomycorrhiza microbial communities from riparian zone in the Pacific Northwest, United States - 23_EM | ecosystem: Host-associated > Plants > Roots > Unclassified | place...
TGCCGAAGTGCCGTACCGCTATTGAAGGGTAGACAGCTGTAACCTTCCGGGTAAGGAAATTTGATCGCTTAGTCAGCGTCTGCAGCAGCTGCAGATGCTGCATTCGCTGCAACCGTGAACGCCCCTACTAATCCGCTACGTTAACGAACGTTATCTCTCCCACCACCTTCCCCTGGAGGGTTCATAGCCTCATCTCCAAGTAAAGGCATGTCCTACTCTCGCGCGGAGCCTGGCTCCTCCCACTTCCTCAACTCGGAATCCGACATATTCAACGTCCCACGCGGTGTCCACCAACCCACAGCCGGCAAATTCCAAGACTGGCGAACCAGACCTTCGGGAGCAGTCCGCAAATTTATTTTCAGTACCAACTCACCATCCCTGGTATTGGACGACTTACGGAATATAATTTCCAAGAACGTCTTTGCACATCCGGGAGCAGTAGCGTCCGGCTTTCGTTGGGGCCGGAGCATGTGGAGGGGAGCCGTGACACCCGTGTGCGTGTTAATTACAGGTCGTTAGCCCCTCACCATCTTCCTCACAGTTAGTATTAGCAAAATTTGTCAGCGGTGTTAGAACAGGCAGGTTTATAACTCAAGCTTAGTACTCAAGTATTTCTCACGGGAGTCAAACTCCGGGTCTCGGCTTCCTCCTAAAGTTGGTCAACAGTATTTCCGTCACATCTGATTTCATTTCCTCCAGCCCTGATCTCCATCTTCATCGCCGCACCCGCCTCGGCCAACCACATAGGCGATATCCGCCACGGTTGCGCTACACGAGGTGAGGGTTCCCATAGTTAGGAGATCATCTTCGAATGTCTCATACCATTCTCTCCGACGTATTTTCAGGGATGGCGTTGAGACATACGGGTTTGGACGAGATCCAGTCGAATGTGTTGAATATTAGCGGAACGCTGTGACTTCGCATCTGACAACCATTCTGGTGCTCTCCTGGCTCGTCGGCTCGAGCGTATCTTACGGTGAACGGGCTCGACCTATCCGGAAGAATGCCTGCTACCCAACTCTACTACCCTCGAAAACGACAATTGACAAGGCACTCCTGGTCATCACAGACCCCATCGGAGGAGGCTTTCAGGGTGTTTTGGTTGTCACCATACTCACTACCCTGTAAGTTGCAAACACGGAATCACATTCTATGGTGACTGACAACCCTCACCCTTAGGCTCACAGAGCTTATTCCACACTCCATTTGTATGTGCTACAGTCTTTGGGTTGGCATGAGGATAGCACACATTGTTCAGGTATTACTTTCAACAACAGTGAGCCTCAACCTGGGCCAGAATCCAAACTGCAATCACCATCACTAGACTTCTGTCATTGCCCCTTTGGCTTCTGTAGTGTACTGGTGATCATTTAACTAATGCTTTGCCTCCATCTACCATGAATTGGATTCTTCATTGTGGCATTGGGAATTATTACTGCTGTTCTGAGGGCAGGGGTTTCAGGACAGTTCACTGCGCCCTATTAGAAGGGGTGTAACCAATAAGGTTAATGTGAAGTAAGGAAATAGGTTTAATCGCAGCAAGGACTTTGAATTTCTCAGGCTAGCACCAATAATGCTTGGTTTATGCCCACCAGCAAATGTTTTTATTGCTTTCAAAGTACTAAAGGTGTAAGAAAGAAGCCAGGTAGTAACATCACATCACACACCCCTACTGAGGACTAAAATTATTGAAATCCAAGATTACTACCTCCCCAGACTCATAACCAGCAGCAAGGTACTGACCATCCCATTGTACCACAGAAAATCCTGCATGTCTCCCAGATAATTGAAAGACCTTTTTTCCTGTCACCATATCCTCAATCCAAGATAGACTACTAATGAAATCCAGGTAAGGTCTCTTTGTAAATCTATTGGATAATGGAACAGGGAGGGAATCTGAGGTCCCAAAGTCCCATCCCTGGATTGAAAAGTCCTGAGATTGAACCCAGATTTTTGAACCACCTGGACAGAAGGAGTCCAGATAAAAGTGATCTCCCTTTAACTCCACCTCACCCACAGACTTCCATGTCCACATATCCCATGCTCGAAGGAGTCCACCACAAAGGCAGAAAAGTTTGGACCCATCCCCTGATATCCTCAGGCCCCTACACTCAAATGCAACCAGTGTTTGGAGGAGTTCACATTTCTCAGTGTCCCAGATGTGAATTTTCTTGTCTTTATGCCAAACAACAACCAACCTGCCATCTACCAGCTGGGCATCTCTCCAGGTCTCTCCACTAGCTGGGGTTTGGAAGGATTCCCTGCAGAAGCCAGTCAAAATGTCCCAGGTCTTTACTACTCCAGTTGAGTCAGTTGAGATAGCAATCCCACCCTGTGCTTGTAGATTAATAGACTTAATTGAAGCTGAAGCAGGTAGAGGAGTCCTCAGATTGGTTGAAATTTGATCTTTTGACAAAGCACCAGTTTGCCAGAACCTGACTGAGCTATCACCAGATGCTGATATGAGATAAGAGGAGGAAAATACAAGGGAGACAATGCCTGCAGTATGGCCAACAAAGGTCTCAACAAGGTAAGGGTCTGAGCTAGCAACATCCCAAACATAGATGATCCTATCTGCTGCTGCTGCTGCAACAAGCCTGCCATCAGGAGAGAAACAGCAGCAACTGACATTGCTATCAGCTACATGGAATTGAGCCACAACTGCTCTGGAATCAGAGTTTTGGACTGTGACCACTCTCTCATTGCACAAAGCAAATTGAGTGGAGTCTGGGGAGAAGGCAATGTGGGAACCATCATATGTATGTCCAATTTTGTAGCCATTATTATTCCACTGCTGGACTTTATTACCAGAAATGGATATAAAGTCTCCAGGATCTGTGGGAGAGAAGCCAACATAACTCACAGCATCCTTCTGCTTTATAACATGTCCACACTCTCCTGTCTGAATATCCCACAAACAAATTGTTCCATCATTGGATCCTGAAGCAATCCTGGTGTAGTCTGAGGAGATGGAAACAGACCTAACCCAACTAGTGTGGCCACAGAAGGTCTTGACAACACCACCAGTTTGCATATCCCAGAGCTTGACAGTCTTGTCAATACTTCCAGATATAAGTGATGTCCCATCCAGTGAGAAGGCAAGAGACCTAATCCGCTCTGTATGCCCAGACAGAATAGCTGACTGGCTGCCTGTGATTGCATCAAGGATGATGATGTCCCCAGACTCCAAACCAACTGCAACAGTCCTGTTCCCATATGAGAGTGCCCCTAAGGATCTATACAATAGAACTGTGCGAGAACATGTTCCCCATTCAGCTGGAAGTCCCTTGACTACCCTGAATACCTGTGAGAGTTCCATGCTGTAGTACTCTCTGAGCCAAGATGAGGAAGGGGAAAATGGGAGTGCAGAATGGTATATGTGGGAGGGTGATTTGCGGATTGTGTCAAAGTGTTCCAATAGAAATTGCTGGCCATCACTGGTCCACTCACAGGGAACTTCAGTCTGAATAAGCATAAATAGGAAAATTTTGACAAACATTTCATACATCACTTACCACCAGATACCATTGCTCTATGTTATTGAGGGCATAAACACCCATGTCAAGTCTCCCCAGAAGGCTGAGGACTTCAATCCAGAACAGAAAACAGGTTGTGAAGAATTCATTGATTGCTTTGTGCACTTCCTCAACACCAGGGTCACTACTGGCACTCTTCACAAGGTGGCCTGCCCAGAAGCAACAGGCATACTTCAGGGAATCCTCAATGTAGGTAGTCCTTTGTGTGGGAAGATCTTGAACCTCACTGAGGAGGGCATATTCTTCTAGTTGACAGATGTTCCTCTTTAACATTTTCTTCATCACCTTAAGACATGAGAGCAGGATCTCTCTGTGGTGGGTTGGGGGATCAATGAAGAACCGTTGGTCTGTGCATCGTTTTGGGTCTGTGAGGAAGTCAGGAAATGACTTGTGGAGGGCATGAATTGGCATTGGGTCAAGTTTGTTTGCAGGGATAATGAGAAGTGAATGGAGAGAGCGCAGTGTGGTGGATATATCTGATGTTCCCAGGAGGTTTGAGAGAGCAGTTACTGGGAGTGGGTTGGATACAAGTAACACTGCCCCAACAACAGACCTGAAACGGGAATAGAACTTCCCATCATCAGCCCGTATATTGAAGAATGCCTGCTGCAGGACTTCAGTGTAGAGTTGATCAATTCCAGACCTCCCCTCTTCGATAGTGCTTTGAGGAAGCGAGACAATGTCAATAAGCCTCTCAGTGGGTTGGTGATCCTTGGATGCAACATATTTGACAACTGTGGAAGCATAGATGAAGAAGCCAGCTGCCTTGGCACACAGAGTGTCAAGGTCAGTTGAACTTGGCCACCCCTCTAAGAGGTCATAGTCACTTCGGTTTTTGGCGATAGCGGCTAGCTGCATCGTAAAAAACAGCCTGATGTCACTGTCTACAGACGAACGTTTGACATCATGGAGCCTGAACACGTTGGTGTGGGGCTGAAGTGACTCCAGGCGAAACCCAGAGCGAATTCGAGGTTCGGGCCTGCCGGTGATGAAGAATTTGACCAAGGGGATCTTGTCGACATAGCGGGAAAGGACGGAGAGAAGCGCGGATGCCGGTTCCTCGTCTCGGCACTCGTCCAGGGCGTCGATGATGATCAGAGTCTGGGTTTGCGTCTCCCGGAGCGGCCCAACGATGAGTTTCTCCATTTGGGAACAGAGGGTCTCCCGTCCAACGTCAGGGTTCGCCACCAAGATCGGAAGCAGTTTCTGTCGGAAGTGTGGATACCGGTGAGCGAGCTGGAAGGCGAGGGTAGGGAAGATGGATCGAAGGTTGCTCCTGTCGTCGAAATTCCTGGAACAGAAGAAACTCGCCCCGAGCTTCCCGTCAGCGAAGCTCATTTCCGCGAATGTTTGGGCGATGGTGGACTTGCCGGTCCCGGCGAGGCCATTGAGCCAGAACACGCGCTTGTCTCGCCCGTCGTTTGACCAGTCCTCGAGCTGGGAAAGGACGTCTCTCCTGGTCCCCCTCATGCATCCTTGTCTGTTTCCGCAGAGATATCTAGCATCTGCGGTATGATACATCCCCTTGAGAAGAGTTTGGTCCGCTCCCTCCTGATTCTGGTCACTACGTGCGGACGAATGATCAGGGGGTAAGGCTCACCATGAGGCGACAGCTCTTATCGTAGATATCTTGTTGCAAAGATGTCTAATGGAGACGTTAGGTAGGGTGGAGGCGAGCACTCCGAGAACGAACCTGGTAGTCCATCATGGCGTCACGGATATCCTCGACCAGGCCGCCAAGTTTGTTCACGTCCTCGGTGCTGTTCAGGAACCGTGTGACTTTGCCTCGTTGTGCAAGTGGGTTGATATTTTGAAGAATATCGTCCAATTTCCTAGTAAATTACACACGTCAGGCCAGTTCCAAATATTTGGGAGTGAGGATTTACTGTTTGAGAATTGTCCTCCTCTCTCCCTCTTTTGTATCACCCTCAGGAGCCGACGCGCCGAGTGATTCCGCCAGCCCTTCAACCCGGGGTATTAACGATTGTATCGTTTGACGACAGGCGATCGTTTGCTAGGATAGCCGTGAGCATTATTACTGGTGTGGTATGGGATAAATGGACCGTACGTCGCAATGATTGAGGATCGCAGAGAGACCTCCCGCAACAGACTTGAGAGGGGGGAAAGCGTCTGAAGCTTCTTTCACCATATGGATGGCTAGCTTGGTTGTGGAATAGGCAGTGGACTTCTGGCTCGATTTGTTCTTGGATGCTGGTCCTGAGTCAGCGGTATCATCTGAGGATTTCGTCCGGTTTCTTTTTCCTCTTCTGAAAACAGATCGGAACAGGTCGGGTGTGGCGTGGCGGTCTGTGTCGCAAAAGTGTGGTTAGATGGGTCGTTCGGAATAAAGTCGTTTGCATACCGTCAGGCTCTGAGTCATGGGAGGTCAAGGGACCGGATGTTGGCAAAGTCGAGGGACCGATCCCAAGATCTGGAGTCGATTCCGTGGGACGTAGTGCTGCTCGGTCAACTTCCATTGGGTCTTCGATGTCGCTGGCTTCACTCCTGGCTTTGCTCCGTGTGCGATAATCCTTCCGCAGAGGGATGAATTTTCGTCGTTCCATGTCGCTGGGTCAGCTTAGATGGGAGTGCGATAACAGATGGTTTGCCTCGTGGCATTCATTCAATTACAACCCAATCCTGGGCGCTGAGCGCCGAGCGCGGAGACGATATCCACCCTCCTGCAAATATCCAACGCGGCCGTCTCCCCTCTACGCATGAGGAAACCTTCTTCCCCTACAGATCCCCCCCTCCCGCTCTCGCAGATCCTGGGCCAGGCGTCGAACTGATCGACACCCCGCGGACCCTTCCCATCCCACCCTCCCGCTCCGGACACGTCGCTCGCCAACATCGAGCGATCCTCTCGCGCTTCGTCCAACCAACCCAAGCTATGCCCGAGGCAGAGACGCCGTCTCCAACCAGGCCAACTGCCACCGCCTATCGTGAAGTTCCGCATCAAAGATGTCGGTGAATGAAAATGCAGTGAACGAGGGACATGAATGAAAAGGATCTCCCCTTCCTCCCGGAGATGGTATGTTTTACTCATTCCGCCCACGCACGAAACCTCTTTTCATACCCCACAGTTCGGTTTCGGCGCGAACCTTAACCCCTCCCCTCTCTCCCTCCGCCGTGTGGTGACCCCCACTGGTTCTCCCGATTTCTACAACAAAGGTGGGCGCGATGACCTCGTTCAAGATGCTGGCGCTGGTTCTGTCGCTGTTGGCAATACAAATAGGGCGTATCCGAGCACAGACGGCATCGTGTCAAAAAGGGTGGGGATGGGTACGTGCCACTGTGTTCCTATCGACCAACCTTCGACTAACTTAGGTCGCTTGGGGCAACATCAGATGAACAATACAGTAGATAAGAACCCTTGCGAAATCATAGAAATCCTTGATGGTTGGTGTCTTGACCTCAGTACGTGTCCTACTCCCACGCGATCCGGGTCGAAATCGCGATCTATCGTCTGGGAAAACTAACTCATCCGTAGCATTCGTCGTTCCACCGCTCTCCGATGGATTCGTGTACGCTCCTCCAGATGATACCGATAGCCCGTCAGCAAGATGCGACTGCAACACCCCCATGTACACGTATGCACAATCAGTGATACATTCGATTCCAACTAAGGGCTCACGTGGATCATACAAAACAGGTTGTATTCTGCGTGTGCAGCATGTCAAGGCGCTGGGTGGGTAGACTGGAGTGAGTGGTCAGCGGTTTGTGGTGTTGCACATGTTGGGGAGTGAGTCCTTATTCACTCATTTGCGGGCCCTCTGTTGAAGTTTCGCAGGCGGCCGGATGCCTATCTCGTCACAACACCTATACCTCACTGGGCGTTCATTAACGTTACAGTATGCCCATCAACCAATGCATACAATCCGGTAGTCTTATGTTGTCACGCAGGTGAACGACACTTTCGTCCCAAAAGCAGCAAAGTTGGTGGGGGGTGAGTGCAGGTTTAAAAAGATGGACTCAAGACCGTTATTCAACCTCAACGCCAGGTCTTCCTGAACAACCCATGGATGGACCCACGACAACATTTACGCCTACCAGCTTCAGTACGTTATCCCAAATGAAACCCGCCAGCAGTACATCATGTAAGTGTCACTTTGGGTGTGAATGTCACCAGACCTTCACACAGAAATCTAGCGCCATCGTCGGATTTACCTTCGACTACTAACACGGACGCTCCAAAGCCGAAAACTCCGGTTGGTGCAATCATCGGTGGTGAATCCCACGTTCCACAATCGACGTTCTTCCAGCAAGGGTTAAGATACCATCTATTTGCGCTACGTTTTTAGGGTCGATCGGTGGTTTGGCTGCCGCGCTGTGCCTTATAGGGCTCGGATTACTCCTCTTCTACAAACGGGGTGGTCTCAAAATTCCCAGGATCCGTAAAGCGTCTGGCCGGATATCTCTGTTTGATTCTCAAGAAGGGAGACCTGATTTAGCAACGGAGGAAGCCACCGCTGTGAAGCGTCCGCTTTTATATGTAGGCGGTCCCCCTCTCTTTTCCACTTCAAACTTTTCTGACGAGGGTAACTGTGTCTCCAGGATCCTACGAACCCTGCTACTTTCTCGCAGGTTCATGCCGAGCTGGAGAGACCTTTACACTCTGGAGGTGGAGTACAAGGTTCCATGGGGTATTATGACCCATATCGCCCTTCGCAACCGCAATCCTCATCGAACGATAATAATTACCGATACACTGGGATCCCCCAGGCACATTAACCACTCCATCGCGCAATGCTCTATCCAGAAGTCACAGTGAGACCTATTGACCGAAACCCCCAAGTCATCCCCACCGATTTTTCACGTCATGGCAGACCCTTATATGCACTTTTTCTCTAATTCCCCTACTTCTCACTTTTTCTCTCACCATCGGGTTGGGCGGAACCTGATAGTTTGTTGTATCGGCATACCAGCAATAGTGTTCCAAGATTACGATAATTTATTTATTGGCCGTTCTAGAAACTCATATACAATTGCCCCCATGGATGTCGGATACCGTTGGGTTGGGTTGTGGGCATCGCGGAAACCTGTACCCCAGGATTCATATCACGGCTGCCGTCAAGTACTTCCAATAACCGACTACATTCACTGATCCCATCCCCTCTGAGATCATCCGGGACATCCGGGGCGGCTGGGGTCGATTATTTCCGTGCCTGAGATGTAGTCAAGTGACCCCAGATCTCGGACTTCGCGAGTGACTGGGATAATCACCTGTTAGTCTGCGGTGGTCGCCCCCCTAGTTCCAGGGAGAGGGACCTAGAGTTTTCGCGGAAGTACCATGGGCACTTACATAAAGGTACCAGTTCTTGAGCCTTTAAAGCTTTAAACTTTAAGCCTTCTCCACGCAAGAACCTAGGGAAGGCAGTGCCTTACCCACTCTCCTCCCAAGAACCACAAAGGCTATTCAACGAACGGCAGACTCCCGAAGAAAGCTCTAGTCGAAAATGACCGTGTACCAATGGTCTCCGTACTACGCGCCAAGTCGGTGTTCTACTCCCACTTTGACCGAATCGACGGAAACTTCCTCTGGCGGTTCGAGCGGTGCCCGCCTTCCGATGACTTCGCTACGGAATCCGTTGTGTAGAAGGTTTAGTGAGACCGAGAGGAGCCTGGTTGTTTCACCCGCTACGTATCTTCGGGGTTGTGTACTCGTAAGCCAAGGTGAAGTCCATCAACTCTCTTGTTCATCGCAGCCCTGTCTCACACACTACCTTTGCGTACCATAGGATGATGGGAGCACGAAGGAGATGGAAGCCTCGGCACTCGAACTCGCAGACGACAGGGAGGTTCCGCCGCCAGCAGGAGCCGGACGAGAGAGATTAGGGCGTGGTCGCAGGGAATCGTGCAAGCTACGAGGTGGTACCCCAGATCATCGTGTGGTTGCGAATCTGGCGCCAGTTTTCGACCCGCCGCTACTACGGTTACACCTCGAACTCTTAGTGATGGGTTTGAGTGTAGAAGGGCAGCGAGCAAGACAGAATAGGACGGCGTTGAGGGACTATGTATGCGTGTATCAAACATGAAGGTATAAGAGAAAATACACACACGGAAGGAAAGAAAAATACAGGGAACAAAACGCGGGACCTCACCGCCTGTGCCGTCCGCACATCTCCTATCTCTGTTTCTTTCCTTCATCACCGGAAACGACCTCACTCTCAACCTCAAGTCCATAATACTTCTTCATGCGTTCGATGTAAACGTCCCCGAGCGCAGCCATCGGGGTCAGAACTCCGCCGCCCCCGATTTGCTTGTACGGGAGTTTGTTTAAGTTGAGCGCTAGCGCGAGACCAGCTTCGGAAATCATCCGAGCGGTTCCGAAGTAGCCAGGTTCACCGTCGGCCTTGATGACCGTCTTGATTGTGGAAGAACCGGAGTGTGAGATGTTTGTGACTTTGAAGAAACCCTCCCTAGAGCATGCGACGTGATCAACGGGTTACTCCGAGGAAAAGGAGGAAGATACATACGGGGCGGGTCCGTTACCAGGTTGTGTCAAGAAACGTTTAAGAATCCACCGGGTCTGCAGAGATGTTGGAACAGGCGCACAAGCTCCAGTAAACGGGGGAAACTCACAGGCGGGAATAAGATACTTGCGACGAACGTCGATAGCGCAAACACATATAACAATGCTTGATGATATCTGGGCATGGCTGTGATTTCGGTGTAGGTGAAATTGTCGCCGTAAGCCTTCTCCGGGTACCGGTCCTGAGTTCGTTTAAAGAGCGACCAGGTGTGATGTACCACGAGTCGGTTTATGTTGTACATAGGGAAAATTCCGCCGTACCAGGTCTTGCCGTCGACCGGAACGGTATAGACCAGTTTCATGTTCTTGGTGGGGGCCCCCTTTGCTGTAGCAGAATTAGTGAACGAGTTCTACGGCTAGGATGGGGAGGAACCCCCTCACGTTCGCGATAGGAATATTCCTTCATTGCTTCAGCGGTGAGTCCCTTGGGAACGTCTTCGATACTTGAGATGACTGAAGCCAGCGTTCCGCCAGAAAAGCCACCTTTGAGCTTGTACAAAGAGATGGAATCCTCAATACACGCGGATGGCCCGAGGACGGATTTTGCTGTCTTGTTGGCGAGGTAAACGACGACATCCGCGGGGACGGAGTCGAAGCCACAACAGGGAATCAAGATTGCGTTATTTTTGTAGGCTTGATAGTCGTATCTTTTTTTCGAGAGTAAGTTCAGTAGGGAAAGTGGAAAGATGGAGTGGATTGACGGACTTTTGGATTGTGGCCTTGATGAAATGGGGTTCTCCAGCAAGGTCGACGTAGTGGTTTCCATTGGTCGCACAAGCTCTGTCGGAATGTAAGCACCCGCATGAGGAGTCATAGGAAAATCTACGTACCGGACGACATTGTCAGCGTACCTCCAGTACGGCCCGACGGTATTCACCACGACCTTAGTTTGTGTGACAGCGGCTTCAACCGAAGCGTAGTCCCCAACGTCCACAACGAGAAGTCCAACTTCGGGACCGAGTTTAAGCTCTCTTCTGACATCTTCCAACTTCTTTTGCGACCGTCCCGCGATGGCAAATGTGAATGGGGTAGGGCCGGAACGTTCTGGGTGAGAGTTGAGATACTCGGCTATATATTTCCCGGTGAAACCTGGAACAATCGTAACCACCTTCAGAAACTCGCGATATCGTAGCGTCGGTGGTTCTGCATACCGGTTGCACCGAGGACGAGGAGGTCGTAGGGCATTGTTGGGGAAGAAATTCAAGTGGAGTGTGTTTGATGGTGCGTCGGCTTGGCTCCATGCGCGTTGATGGGGCTAGTGCGGCAAGGCAAGAGTGGCATTTGCGCTGTGTACGACGGGGTGACCAACGCTCGCGAGTATGTTGAGACACTCGGTCTTCCGGATGGAACCAGACCCTTGATTTTGTTGCGAGGGGGAGGGGAGGGGAGGGAAGGGGGGACAGACGGGTATTCGGCGCTACTGGCCGTTGGAAGGGGGGGAGGACCCGGGGGTAAGGGTGTCCGCCTCCGTCGACGCAGGTGGTGGAGAGAACGAACGAGAGGACAACTCTAAGATTGGACTACACAACCCGTCAGGTCAATAACGGAACGTCTTTCCCGGTGATCGGAAATACATGATGCATGATCTACAGAACGGTCACTTGCAATCACCAACGTGCCTGGGAGAAAGGCCCCGGGAGTGACTGAATATTGCGGAGCCATTAGGGCAAGAGAGCGTGATGTCCGCCGTGCGGTAATCCAATACAAAACAAAGGTTAGTTTCCGCGCACCCAGCGAGTTCCCATGCTCCAGAACTTGCATACAGTTTTTCGGAACACCGTCGATATATTTACTTGGACGTGGACAGGTCTACAAGGTACGTGCGTGTTGCGGAAAGTAAATGGTTTAACGTGAACATATGGACCCTGACCTAGGCCCGTAACCCTAAAGGCGTGCTTCGGACGCGCCCAATTTTACTGGGAAAGAGGGCGGAAATTGGTACTCTATTGTCTTTTTTGTTGGGCGGGGTTGCGGCTGATTTGAGCTATAGGACACCGCCATAAACTTATGGGCCGCCCTCCGCACCACATTCCAACAACTGCGTGTCAAGTGGCACACTTCAACATGACCCGCCACAAGAGTGACAGCTGTGGAACACCAAAAAACTAAGTACCGAGGAGAGGGGTTGATGGGAAACTCCTGCAACTCCGTCTAGGTGAATAAAAACATGGCACACAACAGAATTAGTGACTGGGAAGTGAAGTCATATCCAGAACGATTATCCTCCAGATTCAATAGGGCAAGTTCGGCTATCCCAAATTACCTGCGGCGGGGGATGATAGATGATAGATTGTGATGAGCCTGCAGGGCACTCGACCGTATTCCCCTGGGAAGCAAACCGTCGAATGAATGGGTCGAGAAGAGTTGTGTCGAGTTGCGGGGAAAGAGAGGGAAGGGGCGGAACTTGTTCAAAAGCTTGTGATCTGAGTATGCCCAGCCTTTCGTGGCAATACGTCCTGGGTGACCGTGGTTGCCTCACAGAGGCGTGCAGGTGATCTAAAGATCGTTGTGTGTGCAGCTGGATTGTGTCCCGGGCGGGGGGGTAGCGGAATGTTTGATGTGGGACAACTCAAGCCCGAGTCGGTTGCTCCGCGGAAGGACGATCGCCTGGGTTATGTTATAGATTTTGGCTCTAAGCGTTGGCTTCTCCCTTCAAAACCCGCTACCCACGCGGTTGTTTGGAAGACAGGTTTCTGATGTTCCATTGCCCACTGTGTTGTAGAATGCAGCGCCTGATCGATCGATGGCAACAAACTGCACCCCCGCCCTACTCCATTCATTAGGGATTTTCTACCTGGGGGTTCGGACCGCATGTCCCATTTCCTGGATTACCTATAAAAACTGGGCCATAATCTGCTCGGGTCTCTCACCGACACCTCCAGTCGTTCCCAGCCAAAGTAGCCTTCCCAAGCCTCTTCACCATGCGTTTCTCTACCATCTTCACTGTCCTCACCGCCGGTGCTATGGCCTTCGCCAGCGCTGTCCCTGATATCGTCGGCAAGAGATCCGTCGCCCAAATCGAGGACGTCTTCAAGGTCCTCACCGGCGCGATCGACATAATCATTCCCGAGTTCGACAATTGCCACGACGACACCTGCACCAAGGACACCGTCGTCAAGCTCTCCGCTGCAATCGACGTTTGTACCTCCGCCCTTAATGGTCTTACTGGTGGTCTTGCTACCCCCGCGCTGGTTAGCCTCGTCGCTAACGTTGTTATCGTGAGTAATGGCAAGTTTCCGGGGCCACACTTTCGTACTCACGCGCCCTTGCAGAAAACCTGTATCGGTCTCAACGATCATAAGAGCAACTGTGGCATCAATTGCCCCGGTGCGATCAATATCTATGCTCAGGTTGGCGTCTCGCTCTTCCTTTGCTTGCAGAAGGTCTTCAGCTTGGTCATCGGTTTGCTCCCCCTCGTCGTTGCTCTGTGAGTTCATTATGTCCACTTATCCTCCAGTTCTATACCTGACCCAATTTCCAGACTCTTGACATTGTTAGCCATTTTGAAGGGCCTCGGCTTCCTCTCAATCATCCAGCTCCTTGGATTGTGATTCTACTTCCAATTTGTACCCGTGAGGGTCGAGAGTCGTACTCTTTCTTGTGTCTGAATGTATGCACGAATATACAAATGTGATTCAATCGAACCTCCTCCGCATATTTCTCTACGTTCAAGGCTCCTCCCTTGTGGTGGGGAGTACAGGTCAACTTCGTCTGGCACCCTGTTTCTGATTTTTGAGTCACCCACCGCGCTCGACTCGGTCGCACCCCCTGGAAGTCTGAGATCTTCATACCTTCTACTCCCCGGGTCAGCCGCCCTCAATTTTCAGTCCCCCCAGTTGAGACGGCCACTCTACCAGCTGGCGTACACTATGCGTCGTGCCACACGATCCGTACAGTGTGTCACCACGCGGGAATATCGGTCGATCCTTTCCACCTCCCCCACGCACCGTGCGCGCGGAGAAACTATCCGCATAGTGAGTTGAGGATGAGGAAGGGTAAGAGATTTCCCCCGAGCCTGGAGGAGAGGAGAGTCACTGAACCTTGGGGCGTGTGGTTGTTGTAGTTAGAGGGGAGGGTTACGGTCAGATGTTGAGTCCGATGAGTGATGGGAGGGAGTTGAGTGGGGAGAAGAAGGCGATGGAGCGGGCATACAGAGGGAGGATGAGACAAATGAAGAAGTAGGTTGTGAATGTGTTTAGATCCATTCGCTATGGGGATAGGAGCGAGCAAGGGGATACACAGTCGAGCATTCACCGTCGATGACCCGCCAACCCACACACATTGGCAACGTTGGTTGCGATGAATACTATCGATATTGGACGTTGACTACATTAACTTGATGTCATTCCTGTTATCGACCGCCAGGGTCAGGATGAGCAACCGTGGGAAAGTCGCTGTTAGGTCACCGCCCCCGAACCCCCTTTTTATTTTTGTTTTTGCCCCCGAACCCCACACCGTGCCGTGCGCATCTTCCAACGTCTGTTTTGCGACTTCGCCTCGTTTCGGACCGAAAACCAGGATGGCAAGGATATTCAAAGAAATGGGGATATGACACCCGTCTGTGTTGGGATGCGGGGTCTGACGCGTTCTACGCGGTCAGGGGAAAGGAGGCCATGTGAGTGCTCCTCAATGACGTTTGCGGTGACGAGGTCGTGATTCTGTTTCAGGTCAGCCAAAGTATCGAGGATAGGAGTTGAGGTGGCTCTCCCAGATATACTTAACTCTCTGCCACATATCCCCTCGTCCGCCCACAACACCAACACCAACATGCCAGGCGAAATCATCGACCGCCCAAATCCTCCTCCGGGAAAGTCACAGCTCCCGGATTCCCTACTTAACCTCGAAATCACCCTCGACACCACGGGTTCCCTCACCGAAAAAGAGAAAAATGCGATCCAGAAGTTTAGGAGGATGGCGAACTATATTGCCGCAGCGATGATCTTCCTTAAGGATAACGTCTCCATTGAAAGGGACATTAAGTTTGAGGATATCAAGCCGAGGCTTTTGGGTCATTGGGGCACTTGTCCGGGATTGACCCTCGTTTACGCACATTTGAATCTGTTGATCAAGAAAGAGAACGAGAAGATGATCTTTGTGGTTGGCCCTGGTTCGTTCACTTCAGCCTGGTCCTGGTGCGCCATAGTTGACGTCGTGTCTAGGTCACGGAGCACCCGCCATCCTCGCCTGCCTTTGGATCGAAGGATCCCTTACCAGGTTCTTCCCTCAATACGGCATGGACGCGACTGGGCTCAAAAATCTTATTGCGGGGTTCTCTACACCGAGCGGGTTTCCTTCTCATATTAATGCAGAAGTTCCCGGGTCTATTCATGAAGGGGGAGAACTCGGGTATGCCCTTGCCGTGGCGTTCGGGGCTGTCATGGACAAGCCAGAGTTGATAGTGCCGGTGGTTGTTGGGGATGGAGAATGTGAGACTGGACCTACCGCTGCGTATGTATGGTTTTGCACCTCCATACGGAGGTCAAGCTAACTCTCACCCGTGGATTAGCGCCTGGCATGCATACAAGTACATCGATCCGAAAGAATCCGGAGCCGTTCTACCTATCGTCCACGTGAACGGGTTCAAGATTAGCGAGCGGACGATTTATGGATGCATGGACGACAAGGAGCTCGTTGCTCTATTCACAGGATATGGGTATCAAGTTCGCATCGCTGGACATGATCTCGATAGGATCGACGAAGATTTGGCTGCATCACTGCAGTGGGCTTTGGGCGTAATCCGTTCCATCCAGAAGGCCGCTCGTCAGGACAATCCGATCTTCAAACCGAGGTGGCCGGTTATCATTCTTCGCACCCCCAAGGTACGAAAATTTCTTGTATGTTGAGGGTTCTTGCTCACCCATGTCCTGTCTCTAGGGTTGGGGTGCACCCGCCAAGTACAAGGGTGAATTCATCGAGGGCTCGTTCCACTCTCATCAAGTCCCCCTTCCCGATGCTGGGACGGATCCCGAAGGACTGAAAGCTCTCCAAACTTGGCTCTCGTCGTACCGCCCTGGCGAACTTTTCACAAACAACGGGAAGCCGATTGATGAGATCCTCTCCATCATTTCAGAGGACGAAGGAAAACGTCTTGGTCAAGCCAAGGAGAGTTACGCCGGGCGGGAACCTTTCGTCATCCCCGATTGGAAACAATTGGCCGTCAAGAGCGGAAGCGAAGAATCCTGCATGAAGATCGTTGGAAAGTACATGGATCTGGCGTTCCAGGCGAATCCGACCGGTCTTCGCTTGTTCTCACCGGACGAGTTGGAGAGTAACAAATTGAGCGCCGTGTTTGAAAACACCTCCAGGAACTTCCAGTGGGATGAATTTTCATTTGGGAAGGGTGGGAGGGTCATCGAGATCCTGAGTGAACACACTTGCCAAGGTCCATCTCCCTCACCTGCCTGTTTTCTCCAAGCCACTGACAGAGACGATAGGCATGATACAAGGGTACACCCTAACCGGACGGACGGCACTCTTCCCTTCGTACGAAGCCTTCATCGGGATCGCGCAAACGATGATGGTCCAGTACTCGAAGTTCGTCAAGATGGCCAAGGAGACCAACTTCCGCTTCCCGAATGCTTCTCTCAACTACCTCGAAACCTCTACCTGGACTCGTCAGGAACATAACGGGTTCTCTCATCAGAATCCGTCGTTCATCGGGGCCGTGCTTAATCTGAAGGCTGAGGCTGCTCGTGTTTACCTTCCGCCAGATGCCAACTGCTTCTTGAGCACCATCGCTCACTGTCTCAGCTCGAAGGACTACGTCAACCTTATGGTTGGTTCGAAGCAGCCCACGGCTGTCTGGCTCAACCCGGAGGAGGCGGAGATCCATTGTCGTGCCGGTGCTAGCGTCTGGAGGTTTTGCTCTACCGATGAAGGCCTTCGTCCGGATGTCGTCCTCGTTGGTATCGGTACGGAGGTCACGTTCGAAGTCATCGCCGCCGCCGCTCTTCTTCGCAAGATCGCTCCAGAGCTTCGCGTTAGGGTTGTGAACGTCACCGATCTCATGGTCCTCGGACCCTTCGGTTCCCACCCGCACGCTCTCTCTGATGACGATTTCGGTAACCTTTTCACCAAGGATAGAAGGATTGTGATAAATTATCACGGGTACAGCCGCGACGTAGCTGGACTGGTATTTGGACGCAAAGGTGCTGATAGGATGCGCGTTGAGGGTTACAGGGAGGAGGGGAGCACGACAACTCCATTCGACATGATGTTGAGGAACCGCGTTTCGAGATATCATGTTGCTATCGAGGCTGTTAGGGGCGCTACCCTCGCTAATGAGAGAGTGGCTCTCAGGGCGATGGAGTTGAATAGTGAGCTGCAATCGATGATCAAGCAGGCTCAGAGGATCATCTACGCAACGGGAACTGGTACGTTGTCTTCTACTCTATCAATCCTTTCCTTGACGAGACCTCATACATCCTTCTTGTAGACCCTGAAGGCACTTACGACGTCCCAAAATTCACCTAGGCTAGTTTTACGCGTAGCACACATGTATGAAACCGGTCAATATAGGAGGTAGCTCTCCCCATACGAGCCGTAGCACTCTAAACCGGGGTACTCCAGCTGCGATCCAGACTTGATGGAGTAAATCGGGTGGAGCTCTGTCGCCGTATGTCATAGAGGGCGCACCCAGACCCGCCCGAGAGAAAACCTGGGCCCCGGCCTGTTCGATATTTAGCTTCCTTCCACTTCCCCCCTCCGTACTGTCGTATCCCTTCGCCAATTCATCGCTCGCTGGCACCAGAAACCCCTGAAGTCCCTTCGGCTATGTCTTCGACGAGACTTATCTTATCGGTCAACGCAGGGTCCTCCTCGATCAAACTTTCTCTTTATTCCGCTTCCTTCGGTTCCACGCCCGTCTCGCTCGTGAAATCTTCTGTATCCGGCCTCACTTCACCTCCCGCCAGGTTTTCTTATTCAAACAACGCGAACAAGGGGCATAATGTTGAGGACAGGGAGTCTGGAGAAGTCACGGACCAGAGTTCCGCTCTCGGGTTGTTCTTGACGCATCTTGGGCGGGACGAGAGTTTGAGGGAACATGGAGCGGGGGAGATCGAGTTGGTGGTGCATAGGATTGTGCACGGAGGACTGTTCCAGGATGCGGTCGTGCTGAATCAAGAGACGATTCGGGAGGTTGAACATTTGACGGATCTTGCACCGCTGTATTCGACATGTTTCGTTGATTTCTGTGTGTAGAGAACTGACACGATTCTTCCCTCTCTATAGGCACAATGCAGCTGCGCTTGCATTGGTCAAGTTGGCTATGCAACAACTACCAAAGGCCGTAAACATCGCATACTTCGATACGACGTTCCATACAAGAAGTATACCCCCTTATGTCTACACGTATCCGCTCGACCCGGAGATGGCGCAGAAGAAGATGATCAGGAAGTATGGGTTCCACGGAATCAGCTATTCGTTCATTCTGAGGGAGGCTGCAGAATTCCTTCAGAAGGTGGGCCTTTACTCCCTTCTTTGTCTGTCCCTTGTTGATTGATATCGTATCTATTGTCTCTGCCCCTCTGTATGACAGCCTGCAGGGGAGACGTCGTTGATTTCGCTGCATCTCGGATCCGGCGCGTCTGTGGCGGCGATTCAGAACGGAAGATCCGTCGACACTACGATGGGTCTCACACCTCTCGAGGGACTCCCTGGAGCCACACGTTCCGGGTCAATCGACCCCTCTTTGGTTTTCCACTACACTTCCGAGGCATCGTCCCTCGCGCGATCGTCCACGAAAGAACTTCACATATCCATTGCCGAGGAGATTCTGAACAAACAGGCAGGATGGTACTCCATGATTGGCACCACCGACTTTGGGAAGGTCGTCCAGGGAATGCATGACGGAGATGAGAAGATGAAGTTGGTGTTTGATCTGTTCGTGGATCGGGTCGTGGGATATGTCGGGAACTATTTTGTGAAGCTTGGAGGCAAGGTCGATGCTTTGACTTTCTCTGGAGGGATTGGAGAGAAGAGCGGAGATTTGAGGAAGGCTGTGATTGAGAAGGTGGCTTGTTTGGGGTTCAAGTTGGACGCCTCGGGGAGCACAAATAGTGATGAGACGGTGGTGAGATTGGGACCGAGCGTTCTACTCATCAAGACGAACGAAGAGGTATCTTGCGGTTCGGCTTCTTTTGACCGCGATCTTGCTGATGGCCTCTTTTTCTCCGTCAGTTTGAGATGGCAAAGGAATGTGCACAAGATAAACGATTTTGGGAGTAAATGTACCACAAATGCTCTCGAGTCTTGCGATGAATTGCCAAACTCTTTTTCTGTTGGTACCCGATGTCTGCAGCGGACGCGGGCGCGGCAACCTCGTTTGAGGTGCTGGCGTTGGTTCTGTCACTTGACAATACAAATACGGTGGATAAGAGTACAGATGGTGTCATGTCAGGAATAATGGAGATGGGTGCATGCCACTGTGTTTCTATTGACCAACCCACGGCTGACCCAGGCCATCCTGGGCAACCTCAGATAAACAGTGCCATAGACGAGAACCCTCGTGAAATAATAGAAAGCCTTGATGGTTGGTGTCTTGGCCTCAGTACGTGTCCTACTCCCACGCAATCTAGGTCAAAATTGCGATATCATGTATGTAACGTGTGAAGGCGCTGGCTGGGTAAAATGGAGTACCTACGTTGTTTGTGACCCGTCTGTGCTGAAAGGCCTCGTTCCTCAAAGAATGGGGCGGGACCAGGAAGACCCCTCAGAATCTCTGTTATTTTGGGGAACCCCGGATGGACCTCGATGGGATTTCGTCGGCCGGTCCACGTGAAATGACATTCGACCAACCTAAGGATCCAGGACGCCGTTACTGGAGAACTGGTTCTCCGTATCCCAGAGAGATACATGAACTGTTCCACAAGAACGTGGTGAGATGGTGGGTATCTAGTTGCTGGCTGTCCTTTGAATCATTGTTCTCGGGAGGCGGCGATCGTGTGTGTATATTATTCCTGTTCCAAGAAAGTTACGAAAGGATTGCTGTTATACTGCGGGAAACCGTGATAACCTGAAAAGCCCAGTAAAAGACAACGCAGATAAGAGGATAGAATCAAATCTAGTGGTACAACAGCTACGCCCCATTCTTCCTTCCTCCGGGTATGAGATCCGCAACGATCTTCCCCCATTCTGATACAAGCCGTTTCGACTGAGTTTCCGTCAAGATGGACGACTCAATGCTCATCCCGATCGAATTTTTCACGTTGTCGAAGAATATCTCAATCATCACATCGTCCTGAATGAAACCGATCAAGAATGTACCTTGTTTCCCAAAGCAAAGGAAAATACCTGGATCTCGGGAATGCCGAAAGCTCCTTTCCACTGGTTGCTGTTCTCGTCCGCGGACTCCAGAATGCGATATGGTAGCTGATACACAGGTTAACTTCAGATCACCCCGACTGGAGCTCAAGCTCACCTTAACGGGCTCAAATATGCGGTCCCTGTCGGGGTTACCGTCGGGCTTGGGGGCAGTGTGCAAGATGTTCACATATACGTTGCACATAGGTTTCCCTTCCGACCCAGCCCACCTACCAACATCCCTCAACCTGGACTGCTCTAGCGTTCCGGACCGCCTCTGAAGGTCCTTCATCAAAGTCTTCGCAACCTCGATGATTGGGCGGTTTGTGTCCGTAATCCTTATAGGAAGGAGGTTGAGGCACGGTAGAGCGAGGTTGTCCACAAATTGACTCGAGTGCCAAATCCCAAAAGTAGCCTCGGATACTGAGCACTCGACAGAGTGAACACGTGCCCAGGCGGCAAGGAGAATCGCCTGGAGAGTTAAGTCGGACTTCCTCGCTACTTCTCGCAGCTCCCTCAATGAGGATACGACTTCACGGAAGAGGTAATTTGCTCGGGTCTTCTTCTGTGAGGGTGATCGATGGGCGAAGAAGCTTGGCTGCCAATTCGAGGGGAAGATCTCGCGCCAATACTTCTCTTGAATTTTCTTCTTTTGGGGTGTTGGCAATAGCGACCCGAGTTGGGAGCCAAGGTTTGCTTCGTAATGGAAATCGAGTCCGAGATAGATTGCTTCTAGATGCCTGATGAGGATTGGGAGGCTGCCAGCGTCTGTGGAGATGGGATTAGTTCGCCGTAGGATAGTGGGAAGTGATTAATGCTCACCGTATTGGAAGTGGTGGAGGTTCAACAGGAGGTATGTGTCGCGTCTACCCTCCAGCACTGTCAGGCGAGCATGCATACCCGGGGCTGTAGCAGGGTGCATCACGGACATCCTAGCCTCTGCAGCCAACGCCTGCTCTTCGCTGCGTAAACGGGGAAGTTTTCGACGAGTTAACCGTTTCGCGTTGCCGGGTAATGTATCCAGAACACAGATAGCGAGCAGGTGGTCCGAATTTCCCTTGAATGCTGGAACGGGGCAGAACGTCGATCGGAGAATAGCGTGGAGCCTCAGAAGCGCATCCCAAGACTGTTCCAAACGTCGAATATCCATCCTTCCACGTACCCGTTGGATGAACGCGTGTTGATAACGGCACCCTCCGCTGTTCTGCCAGGCCCCAATCATCCACTCCATCCCTGCAGACACCGGATAAACTGCCTCGATGTATTGCCGTAAGTGACGCGGCATGGTTGTGCGAATAACGTCCGCAAGCGGTGACGGGATTTCCACATATGCAGGTCGCGGGGTGGTGATGGAATCTGATCCAGACGATTCTTCCATGTGTTCCGCGTGAATGCGCACCATAAGTTCGTGGACAGTCGTACTTTGAATGATCGTGACAGGAGCAATGAATACGCCTTGTTTACGAGCGAGGGAGGCAATCTGCATGGCGGTAATAGAATCGACTCCCATGGAAGCAAGAGACGTAGTGCCGCGGATGAGCTTTTCGGGGAGTTTGGAGAATCGCGAGAGGAGACCACGGATAATCGCCATGATGTTGTCGTCCTCCCACTCTGATTCTTCGGATGCGGAATCGTCACTAGTACTAGGTTCGGACGTAGGGGTCTCCACAATCCAAAAGTCCGCGGGCATGGCTCGATCCCCTGGCCGGCTCACAATTTGCGTGATAACCTCGCCGTATACGGCGAGGATTTCTTCGAGACCAGACATATCCATGACGGCTGCGGAACACGAGGAGTGAATATCCCACGAATCGGAACGTTGGTGGATCTCAACGTTTATGGCATACTTAAACAAGTTTAGTCAGGAACGAGCATTAACGGCGCGGTGGGCACCGACCTGTGACTTCGACTCCTTTTCATCCGGTCGCGAAGCTAAGGTCCATAATGGGTTCTGCTCGGTTTCCTCCTGAATGTTAGGTTGGAACAGGAATAGGGTGTCACACAATGAAATCGTGCCCAGAGCTCGTTGTATCGACCGAAGGGAAGCGTGGTGCCATGGGAGAGCTTCCAAGTTGAGCTTGTGTACGGAACGCACTAGGTCCCTGTTCGTCTGTTGCCTTCCGAGGGTGACGCGACAAGGGATTGTGTTCTATTATCCGTTCAAGGAAGCTGATCACCGAGACGTAAAGTGGGTACTCACGAACACGGGGCCGATGATCCTCTCGGACCCGGCCATCGTTCTCCCAGAGACCACTTGACCATAAACAACATCGGGGCGTTTCGAATAAATCGCTAAAGCCTTCGCCCAAGAGGCCTGGGCGACGGACTGTGCGGACACCTCGTATCGACGACAAAACCTATCGATGACCTCCTTGGGAAGATTTACCACCTTCGAAGCACGCCAAGCGTCCGCGGTAGAAGAAACCTCTCGGGGGAACGCCCATGGATGAACGCCTTTTAGTCGAGCCCCCCAATAATCCGTGGCACGGTCTTCGAGGGAGGTAATCTGACGAGATAGCATATGGAATTGGGTGGTGATAGGAGGGTCCCCTCCGTACACTGCCTTAACATAGCTGAAGAGCATGGGAAGCGATAGTCCGTCGTAGAGGGCATGGTGAAGGACAACGATAAGGTAATCTTCGTCGGAGGATACATGGCGAAGGTAGACCGGGGGGCGGTGAAGCGCGTCCTCAGCGTCGAATTGGAGGCTCTGAACGAACTCTTTCGCCGCGTTATCTATGGATCTCCTCTTCTCGGTAGTCCACTTGAAGTCGAGGGATGAATGCACGACCTGGGCCCAACGACCGACTTCGGCCGAGAAGTGGAACGAGGTCCGCAGGATGTCAAGAGTTTCGACCGAAGTTCTCCACGCTTTTTTCAGGAGTTCGATTCGGCATGATTCCTGGAGCTTGAATGTGAAGGCGTGCACGTAGAGTTGTCCCGAAGAGGCAACGGTCTAAGAGAAGGGAACAATGAGTATCTGGCATACCACACGGATCTGCGTTAGAATCACCTGAGAAAGCATCCCGGCCTGGAGAGCAGTCGCAGCCGTGATCTCGACCTGATCACCCCTGCCCAACCTAACCGACTCCAGGGAGAGATCTTGCCGGAGAAGTTGGTCTAATTCGGAAACGCTCTGCTCCTGTCTTACGCCCTCCTGTTGTCTTTCCATCGCCGAGGCCAAAGCAATCCCACGCACGGAACCCGCTCGGACAATATCCATAGGCGAGATAGATATCCCTCGCTCGGTTAATCGATGAGAGAGAGATACCGCCTTTAAAGAGTCCAGGCCGAGCGACAAGAGTGATGATTCCTCTCGTACGTTCTCCGTACTCATGCGAAGGAAAGCGCTGAGTTCCAGGATAACCATTTCAACAATCCGCGGATCCGCAGGTCCCTCTGCCTCTTGAATTTGAGGATAACGCGCAGGCCACCCGGAAGTGGGCTGGTCACCGACATCCGAGAGGAAAAGGTCGTCATTCGGAGATTCGGAAAGGTATGTGACGCATGACTCGAATTCGTCGACTAGCTGTCGGACAGTTCTCGTGACCTCTTCGTTTACCGCAACGGCGGACCTAAGCTCGATGGTATCGCTGGCCGTGTTGACAACGATCTCAAAAACAATGGGGAACTGTGGTGACGTCAGTCAAGCATGACACGCTGTCCATAAAACGTAACGAGCGTACCTCTGGTGGTGGCGGACGGAATGGGATGTACTCGAAACACTCATAGTTATTTGGAGGGATTTCTTCGCGGATGGAGAAGAGAACGTCTATAAGGCCTGTTACTCCGAGCCATCGTTGGACAGTTCCAAGAGGAACATGCTCATATGGTATCAGTCTCGTGATTGAAGACTGGCAGGATTGGATGTATCCTGCGACCTTCCCTTGTTGTAGTCGGACCCGCAGCGGAAATACGGAGACCAGTGGCGCGATAGCGCTCTCCAAATCGATGACATCATTAATTCTCCCAGAGTGAATAACCTGAACCAATCCCCAGTGAGAAAAAACAACATCCGGTCATCCATTTCAACTCACGCCGAAGATAGCATCATTAGGCCAACCGAGAAACCTTCTTCCTAAATAAGCGATGGCACTCGTAAACAGAGCCTCAAGCGTGACGTGGATCGCTGAACACCTCGATCGCAGGTCTTGTAGAGATGTATCAAGAACCTTGATGTATCGCACGACCTCCTGTTCGTTCCTCTTATAAAGCGGCCGATGGTGGAGACCGACACCTTCGAATTCAGAAACCCAAAACTCCCTGGCACGGTCGCCGCGTGAGATAGGATTGATGTGGTGGACGACTCGCGCAAGTGGAACGACGCCCTGTAGGCTCCTACCCCTGTATGCAGTGTCCACTTCTCTCATAAGCAGAGGGAATGCGAGGCCGTCATATAAAGCATGATGGATCGAGACGGAGAGGAAGGAGGAGTGGGTAGACTGGTAGAGATTGAGCCGGAATAACGGGGCGGTGACATCGTCGTTGATCTCCTCCGCGATCCTGGACCCCTCGTCGACTTCGAACCACCTGGAAATATCACAGTTCTCTTCTATGTCATGAAAGGTCCAAGGCAACGGTGCGGCATGAGGAGATAAAACGACTTGCAGCGTTTCTGATCCGAACACGAACGCAACCCTTGAGGTAGACAAGTGGATTACAAAACGTCCTCAGAAAACGAAGGGAGGTGACATACCGGAGAACTTCCTGTCGGCGGGCGACTTGGCGCCAAGCGTTCTCCAACCGATCCAGATCAACCCCTTCTTTAAGGCGATACAAAAAGTGTTGGACATAAAGGTTCTTGAACTGCACAGACTGCGCAAGGATACCGTCCTGGATCGGGAGCGTCGGCAGCACTTGTTCCACGTCGTTCTCCAGGAACACCTCCTGGGCCAAGGTCCGATATTGCTTGGAGAAGTCCTCCAACCAGGTGAAATCCGCAACTTTCCCCCCAGTATCCCCCTCATCGACCTCGGAGCATAACCTAGCAATGGCTTCGATGACGGGAGACTGCATAACCGAGGACACGGATAACGTCGAACCCACGAAATCCCCCCTCAACTCTCGCGTGAACGCGCTGAATCTCAGCGAATCGAAGCCGCACTCGAAAAGGTCGGAGGCAGGCGAAAGTTGGGACTCCGGAAGGCCGCATATCCTGGAAACAATGGTAATGACCTTTCGCTCGATATCCGTAGGTTCCCTGGCGGTCCGAGTTATTTGACTCGGGGAACCGGAACGCTGCAGTTTCATGAGATCCTGGAGTGGCGTCTGCTGAAAAACTTCCAACAGCTTCTTCCCATCGATTTTCCCGTTCAAAGTCAATGGCAAGAAATCGAGAGGAATGACGTGTGAGGGACGCATATAAACAGCAAGTTCGGCCTGAACTGCACTCTTGATCGGAACCAAGTCCTCGTTCCTGTCTAGCGAGATCTTCGGAATAAATTTTCGTTTCTGGTCGACCTTGATTGAGGGGTCGTCGTTGGCAAAGAAAGAGATCAAGGTCTCGTTCCCGAGTTCAGGATGGGAAGCAATAAGTGTGTGGGCGGATGTTTTTCCCTTGACGGATCTACGGACGACTTCAGATACTCCCTCGCTCTCGATCCGGACACCCCGAAGCTTGATTTGGGAGTCGATTCGACCGTGGATGAGGAGGGTTCCCTCAGCGGTCATACGCACTTGATGGGGGATATATATCAGTCATACACCAGTGGTAACGGTAATGGGTGTACCTAGATCGCCGGTCCTGTAAGACCTACACCCTTTCGTTGGCCATTCCTTGAATGACTTCGCAGTAACCTCGGGTAGGCGATGGTACCCTCTCGCGACAAGCGGCCCGCCAATGATGAGCTCGCCTGCGACACCAAGGGGCAAGATTTCCATGTTTGAGTTCACAATGTAAGCTGAGCATGCGGCGAACGGTCGACCGATGTTCTCCTTCCGATCCTTTGCAGAAACCTTTCGAGAAACACACCCGATGGTTACTTCTGTAGGTCTGGGGGAACTATTAAATACAATGCGACGAAACGCAGACAACCCCAGAAACGTACCCATAAAAGTTCGCAAGTATGATTTTTGGATTGTCGGCCCATGTCTCCAACAACTGAATTAAGGGTTCAGGACATTATCGTATCGGGCTGACTCTTCTTCGCGCTTACCGCGTCTGATATCTTCTCACCACCAGAAACCATATACTTCAATGGCAGGTCTTCCGGCCCACTCAATGTCGCTTCGATCATACTGGGAACCATCCCCAAGTGGGTGATTCCTAGCCTGATGATGTTGTTCTGGAGGTCCGCCAACATCTCGAAGCGAGGTGCGCTGACGAGTCGAATCCCCAAACGCCAGACTTGACAGATCTCGGATATATGCACATCGAATGCGACCGCTGAATGCATTCGGCATTAGTTCTGTAGGTATAGGAGACGGAGAATATGCGTACAGGCCATTGCAAGGCGTTTATCCGTGTCCGGATTAGTAACATCCTGCGGGTACTCGCACATAGCTTTAATCGCCCAATAAATGCCACGGTGGTTGAGTAAACATCCTTTTGGTTTTCCGGTTGTGCCTGTAGCCGCCATCGGAATTAGGTTTAAAAAAAGGCGAAGAAACTACTAACCAGATGTGTAGAGGAGGTACGCTAGCGCGTCTAAGCTTGCCAGAGAGATTTCCGAAGAATCCTGCGCGGCGATCTGTTCCAGAGTCTTTGCGGAATCTAGAGAGTACACTGGGCCCCGGAAACACTTGAACCACGCGTCGTTTGTGAGGATAAATTTGGCGTCGGAATCTTCGGCAATGTGGCGTTTTCGCTCTTCGGGAAGTTCTGGATCGATCTGGGCGAGACGAGGTGTGAATCACATGACGTGGACTACCTGTAAATGCTCGCACCGAAACATAACATCCCCCAGACTTGAAGATAGCTGCATGAGCAACGTAAAACTGAAGGTCCCTCGAGCGACACAATGCCACCCGATCTTCGAGCTCTAGCCCGTTAGATCGCAACCAGTGGGCCAGCTTGTTCGCCATGGTGTTGAGTTCGGCATAGGTAAGGAGACAGGGCGGGGAAGAGAGGTTGGGGTAGATTTCGTGAGCAATGGCGTCTGGACGTTCAGCTGCGTTCCGGACCAGCCAATCGGTTGCACAACGGGCTTCTTCGGGGTCATAGTTTGCTTCGATTATTGAAGTGAGGGCGGCGTCGAGTCCAAGGGTGCTCGCAGTTCGTGAGGGATTAGCAACCGCAACGTCGAATAAAGCGAGAGTTTGGTTCGCAAATACCCGCGCAGCATCTGGAGACAGCATCGAGTGGTTCCATCGGAACGCAATAACGATGTTCCCCGCGTCCTCATCCCGAGTCATAACTTCCACAACCAATGCAGATCCGTCGATGTCTACGAGTTCTGATGTGGGGCCATCCCAAGCGACAACAACAGGGTAGGGGTTCATGGCACCCGCTAAACTGAGGGCCGCTCGTGCGTGTGAGACTGGAATGTGGTGTCTTTCGAGATCATGGAGTGAGGAAGATAGATCGGCCCAATTGACGGAGTGCTGCTGGACTTCTGTGGTGACCGTCTTGAAGGCACAGATGGGCTGTTCACCGAGTACTTCAGCGAATACGAATTCGGGAGCGTCGACATAGAGGGATGTGAGTTTGACTATAGCCGCCCATAGCAAATTTCTCCATGGAACGTCGTGATTGCGGGGATTCGGAGGGAGCGTGTGTGTGAACTCAACACGTCCGACCTGAGAAGGCGTGTGCCTCATAGAAGAGAGGACAGGGAAGGGATGGAAGGTGTAGTCCGCCCACGGCCATTCGCAAGCTGGAGGTGGCATGTCAGAGAAGAGCGCCCAAATCGGTCTCCCGGCGCCAGCAGCGGAAATAAACACCTGCGGCGGCCACATCTTATCTGATAAAATTTTCCTTACTCTACCGCGCGTACCGCGTGAAATAATGACCAGGGGTAGGCTTCGCCATCCGAAGCTATCCGAAGCAGGGTGCAATAGTCAGTCGGCTACGGTATACGGGAGCGGGCTTGTCAGCTGGAGAACGTCCGAATCGACGTAAACGATCAGACTTCTTTGGTCGAGGTACGCGTGCGAATGCTACGCCGTCGGGGGGCGTTCGGGATCTGGTGCCGTCTTACGCCCAAGACCCTGCCGGGAGAAGGTCTGGAGGTGGGGCACATGCGGCCATGGTCGAGGTATGGGAACAAGGGGTAACCAAGTACCCTCGTGTAATCGATCACGTGTGATATTTCCAGCTTGGCATTGTAAAGTTATGCGACTACCCTACTCGAGGATCGGAGGGAGACCTCCGGTATACCGCGTTTTTTTTTGTTCTAGTACAACGTAGCCGCCTGGAAGAAACGATGACGTCTGAGCACAAAGTACACCGATCTCTTGTGCGGGAACTCGAATTCCTGCCAAGAAATATCGTCAACCGACCGGACACATTGGGGTTGGACGTGGAGATACCCACCCGATTAAATTCTTGAGGGAGGAAAAGTTTGAGTCTTGGTATAATGGGCAGGTCAGCCCTGGGTTCGCCTACGACGACGTCCGTCCTCGGATCGCGTAGGAAGCAGGCATGCTTCATGGCTGTCATGACCGCGGTGACTGAGCCATCACGTTATGACCGTCAGTTACGACACAGGCAAGATAAAGAAAAAAACATACATCTGTGTCGACCCCTGAACTTGTCTTCTCCGATCAGAAGGTGGGTCCCCTGGTCGTAGTCCCCGAGTCCCCCAACGTAGGTGCTGTACTTCAGATCAGAACCTGCTCCAAGGAACGACATCACGGGAAAGTCTCACCCCATCGGATCTTCCTTGACCCAACTCATCTCACCGTATCCTGCGAGTTCTCCGTCCCATTCAACGATGAATCCCATGATATGCGGATCCGCCAACCGGTCGGCGAGGTATTTTTTATGTTTTTCCTCTGGGCCTTTCTCCCTCCATCCAACGTTCACCCTGTCAGAGTTTTGCCACCTCTGGTATGCCTCGAAGTGTCTCGGATTCGACGCGTCGATATGAGTAAATTTGAGCATCTGGTCGACGGCGCAGATGTAGCGAGCGTACAGGACCGAACCGGGAGCCGGCTTAGGGGGGCGCCTCGGGTGGGTTGTCAAAACATGTTCGCCCCGGGTGAATGATTCGAATAGCGGGAATGGACACAAGGGCGACAGAGAGGGGTGGGCAACAGGTGACCGCAACCAATGTCTCGCCAAAGAGGCGCCAGCCCCCTGCCAGAAGGAGACCCGAACCAGAAGAAGGTCCGCATGACTCTGGCCATCAGGCGGGGTGAACGCCAGGCCGGTGGAGACTTGGAGATGAAACAAAGGAAAGTAAGTTCGCCAAGCCAACTGATCTAATCAGATAACTGACTTAGGTAATTTCTCAGATCCACGGCCTTCTCGATATCGTCCGACAGTTCGAACGGCATCACGTCATCCTCAGCCTTCCTGAGCCACAATCCGTAAAGGGCACCCCAAAGGTCGTCGTTGGAGACGGTAGTCCGATTTTGGGCGAGGACCAACCCCAAGACGGGAGCAGATTCCGCACGCTCAGCGTTGACAACCCCGTGTGGACTGATCCGGAGGGCGCGGGGCTGGGGAACGAAAGAACAGAGAGCTTCTCCACCCAGCTCGATGCTGATCGGACCATCTGCTGTGTCCTGCGAGGACTTGGCCGGGGTATCGTCAGGAAGACGGAATGTCAAGACAGGTGGGATGGGCTCAGCCTCGAACACGGGGCCGAATTGTTGCTGAGACATGAGGCGAAGGGGATCAGAAGGCCGGCAAGGTAGCTGGTGCTGGGATCGGGACTCGCCTATTTTGATTTTATAGCGACGATTAGTGGGATTATTTCTCTTATCTGATAAGTTCTCGACCGCATCGTCGGTTACAATTTCATCTATCACTGACAAATCTTATCAGATTACGGGTGGCTCTTACCGTCATGGTCGCTTGAACATCCGGTCATCCTTGGGAAACTCAGTTCCATGCGTTCGCAACCAGAAGGTTTTTCCCTCGCTTCTCGTTCCGGTTTGAAAAACGTTTTCCCTAGGCGTCATTATGAAGCTCTCCCACAGCTCGGGGCCAAATCTCTCCCCCCGTTCCCTTCCCGTCATTCTTCTCCATGCCTCGGGGCCTGGTCACCTCACGACCCTGGTATGCTAAAGTGCCTTTCGTGTCCACCTCCGCTCCGCCACCAAAAATTATCTCAGACGATATCCAACTCCCTGTGACCCCGGAAGCCACAGCCAGCTGGATCAGTCTGATTACGTTCGGGTGGTTGGGTGACTTGTTGAGCTTGGGTTACGCCCGACCACTAGAAAAATCAGATCTCTACCGACTTGCCCCGAATCGGGATTCTGCAAAATATGCAACACGAATAGAAAACGCCTTTCAGCGTCGAAAGGCCCATGCCGACAAGATTAACGCCAAAATTGATAACCGCGAGCTCAAGCCTCCACTACATTTACGTCTCGTATGGGCTCTGATGGGAAATTCCACAAGTCAGTATGACACCTGGATTACGAACCACCCACGTGCAGAGCCCAGCCTCGTACGTGCATTGAATGATGCCGTATTCTGGTGGTTATGGATTGGAGGGGCACTCAAATTGTTGGCTGATGTTGGGACTGTGTGCGTCCCCCTCCTCATTCGGGTAAGCACCGTACTCCCTATCTTATCTGGACATCACTAACCCCCGGTAAAGGCTCTCACGAACTATGCTACCGAGTCGTATCGTAGACGTGGTCAGCCCGACGCACCCTCGATCCGGCGTGGCATCGGACTTGCCCTGGGGGTGTTCCTGATTCAAGCCTTCTCCGTTATCCTCAATGTTCATGGATTCTACCGCGGGTTCACCACGGGTCTCATCCTCCGTGGAGCTCTCATCAACGTGCTCTTCTCCCGTTCCCTACGTTTGACAAATCAAGCACGGACAAGGGGCGGATTTACCACAGGTAAACTCGTGGGGATGATCAGTACCGACGTCTCGAGGATCGATTTCTGCATGGGATATTTCCATATCTCGTGGACTGCGCCGATCCAGATGCTCGTCTGTTTGCTCCTACTTGTCTACAATCTGGGATACAGTGCTATACCCGGTTTTGCATTCTGCGTTCTGATGACGCCTGTCCAGGGGAGGATAACCAAGGTTCTATTCCAGCTGAGGTACGATCTACTCTCTTGCGTAGCGAACCTTCGACTAAGGAAACCACAAAACAGAAAACGCAGCATGGTGTGGACCGAGAAACGGATCAAGACCCTGCAGGAGATCTTGGGTGGCATGCGAATTATCAAATACTTCGCGTGGGAGGTATGTATTGTCTCTCAACGTTTTCTCCACATTGCTCAGATGGCGCCAGATACCGTATATGAAACGGATCGCTGAATATCGGAACAAAGAAATGGGGTACGTTCTACAATTCTTCTGTTGGTTCTAGCGCCGCTTACATTTTATTTTGTAGATTCCTCAGGACGCGCCTTGTTGTGAGGGCGCTCAACAACGCGATCGCGTTCTCGTTACCGGTCCTGTCCTCCGTTGTGTCGATCGTTACGTACGCCGCGACCGGTCATGAGCTCGATGCGGGCATCCTCTTCTCGTCGCTTGCCCTCTTCACCCTCCTCCGTATCCCCCTCCAATTCCTCCGTACGTTCGAAATTACTCAATTACTTGTAACCTTCCTTACCACGATTACCACGATAAACACAGCCGTCTCCCTCAATGCCATTGCGGACGCTCAAAATGCGATTGAACGTATCAAACAAGTTTTCCTCGCGGATCTCCAGAGCGAAGATGGTCGAAAGATCGACCCCGAACTCCCCGTCGCGCTTCGCGTAGAACGTGCATCATTCGAATGGGAACTGCCGTATAAACCTCTGACCAAGAGCGATACCCCCGCCCGTCTCATCGGTAGAGTTGCAGAGGCTTGGAACAAGGCGTTGAGAGTTGCCAAGGAGAAGGGTCGAGGATTGAAGAAGACTGCAAAACGAGCGACTTATGCTCCAAAGGGCTGTTCCGAGAAGGACACTGATGTCAAAAGTCTGACCCCGCAAGAACCCAGCACGTCTCTCCCAACCTACCACGAGAAACATTTCTTGAAAAAGGAACGAGAGGTCTTCAAGTTGCACGACATCGATCTGGAAGTCCCTCGTGGGCAGCTTTGCGCAATAGTGGGACCGGTCGGAGCTGGGAAGTCGAGTTTGGTACAGGGAATGATTGGAGGTATGGCCCTTCGATTTTGAGCTGCAAAGATTACTCACGGACTCACCGCAGAGATGCGAAAGACGGGTGGAGAAGTGGTATTTGGAGGAAGTGTTGCATATTGCGCGCAAACCGCCTGGATTCAGGTACGTTTCGTCCTTCGCGTCCCCAGTTTTGGTGACTCACGAGGGTCTCATAGAGTGCCACCATTCGTGACAACATCCTGTTTGGTGCCCCGTACGATGAAGAACAATATCAGTCTGTGGTTCGTGATTGTTGCCTGCTTCCAGATTTCGATGTCTTCCCGTAAGTTCGCTGCCCTTCTACTCCGATTGCAACGTATACCGACGACTTTCCAAGGAATGGAGATTTGACAGAAGTTGGCGAGAAGGGTGTCTCCCTATCTGGTGGCCAGAAACAACGCGTCAATATCGCCCGTGCTCTGTATCACAATTGCGACATCACGTTCTTCGACGATTCTTTCTCGGCCTTGGATGTCCATGTTTCAGAAGTTGTGTTCGAGAATGTGCTCAAGAAAGCTCTCGGTTCGAGGACTCGCATTCTCGTCACTCACTCGCTCCAGTTGATCCCGAAAGTTGACTACATCGTTACGATTGCGGACGGGAGGATTAACGAGCGTGGGACATATGCAGAACTCATCACAAGTGGAGGGCCCTTCTCAAAATTTGTCACCGAGTTCGTTACGGAACCAGAGGACTCCCCCGAGGAGACGGTTACCCCGGATGCCAGCAGTGAGAAGTCCTTAGAACGCAAAGATATCACACGTTCTGTGCCAGAACGGAAAACCTCCGAACAACAACCCGCGGGCCCTGCGATCATGCAGGACGAGGAGAGGTTTAGAGGTGGCGTCAGTTGGAGAAGTATGTCGAGATCAGAATCTTTTTGTTCTCTTCGCTTACATGAATATTCCTCGCAGCATACCGGGATTATCTGGGTACGGCTCACATGAAGGTCGTCTTCCCCGCCTTTATCGTGGCGGTCGCCATGTACCAAGGATCTAGCATCATGAACCCATACTGGTTAGTATTTCTTGTTCATTCGTTCACTCCGAGTTAACCTGTGTTTATAGGCTCGTGTTGTGGCAGGAGGATAACTTGGGCTTATCGAGAGGTGTATATGTGAGTCCTCCACCCCCTCCCGAATCCCGCGTACGTTGAACGACCCCCCCCCCCCCGATAGATGACCATCTTTGCTGTGCTCGGGTTCGGACAGGCGTTTGGGTTGTTTTGCATGGGATGCGTCTTCGCTGTCGTCACTTTCTACTCGTCATTGACATTACATCAAGCCAGTCCCGACATTACTAAATCGGCGGACGCGTTTTCTGACCCTTTTTTGTTTTATCTAGAAAGCGCTCAAGAGGATCATGAAAGCCCCCATAGCATTTTACGATACTACGCCGCTCGGTCGAATTATGAATCGTCTCAGCAAGGGTTCGTCCTTCCACATGTAATCCTCTTTAACTCTTCACCCTGACCACGTCCTACCGTCCAGACGTGGATACCATCGACAACATTCTCGGTGACGCAATCCGTATGTTCGTTGGAACATTGGCTCAGATTATCGGAGCGATCACTCTCGTCTGCATCATTCAGCCTTATTTCCTCATCGCTGTTACGGTTATCCTAATTGCGTACTACTGGGTGGGGATTTACTACCGGCCGAGTGCCCGTGAGATCAGGGTACGCATACATTCGAGGCTTCGCTTTATGACAACTTAATGAACCCGATGCAGAGGTTGGACGCGTTGCTTCGGTCGACGCTGTATGCGCACTTTTCGGAATCGCTTAACGGCGTGTCTACAATTAGGGCCTACGGAGAGACCACGCGATTCTGTGCCGAAAATGCTGCCAGGATGGATGCCGAAAACCGGTGTGTGTGACCGTATTTTTTGGAACTCGGTCAGACTGATTGTTGTTCCCAAGTGCTTATTGGATGTCGATCGCAACCCAACGATGGCTCAGCGTTCGGTTGGACTTCCTTGGGGCCTTGCTACTCTTTGCCGTCGCTATTCTGGCTGTCGCTGCCAGGTACTCGATCTCTTCTGCGGAGACCGGTGTCATTATCGCGTACACCTTCACTGCCCAGCAAGCCTTTGGGTGGATGATCAGGTACTTGTTTGTCGAAAGATTTACTTCGCCATCTAATCGAGTGTTGACTTTCCACCACAGGCACAGCGCGGAAATCGAAAATAACATGAACGCAGTCGAGCGTCTTCTGTACTACGCCAACAACATCGACCAGGAACGGGAAATCGAGGGGAACGGATCGGTACCGGAGAAGCGGCCACAACGCGGAGAGATAGAGTTCACTGGCGTGAAAATGAGTCATCGTCCTGGATTACCCCTCGCTCTCAAAGGCGTGGACCTCAAAATTAAAGAAGGAGAGCACGTTGGTATCATCGGTCGCACCGGTGCAGGCAAGAGCTCGATCATCGCCGCTCTGTTTAGGATGGCGGAATTGGAGTCTGGGACCATCACTATCGATGGTGTCGATACGTCGAAAGTTCCTTTGCAAAATTTAAGAGATGGTTTATCTAGTACGTTCTTCGAATTCACCCAGCTATGGAGCTTCTCATTCTATTTTCATAGTCATTCCACAAGATCCACTCCTCTTCAGCGGAACAATACGGAGTAACCTTGATCCATTTGGAACCCACGACGACGCAACTTTATATGGCGCCATTCGAGCGGCCTGTTTGGTCGACCGTGCAGACGCGGAGGAGGAAACGATTGTGTCATCTGATGTTCGTGACATCACGCTCGACACTACTATCGAGGAGGAGGGGTTGAATTTATCGTTGGGTCAGGTAAGACCTTCGGTCGCCATGCGGTTTAATATCTCACTCACGACGGTTGGAACCTGTAGCGATGCCTGGTCGGGTTGGCTCGTGCCTTGGTCAAGGACTCTCGAATTGTTGTTTTGGATGAGGCAACTGGTACGTCTATCCCTTTAACTCTCTCTGACTCACTCAACCGGGGGCTCAATTCTGCGATTAGCTTCCGTCGACTACGCGACAGAACGAACAATCCAAGCAACGCTCCGTGATTCCTTCGCAACGCGTACTGTACTCTGCATCGCCCACCGACTCCGAACGATCCTCGCCTACGACCGAATCTGCGTCTGCGATGATGGAAGAGTGGTGGAATGCGATACTCCGCTGAGACTGTTCATGAAGGCTGACAGCCTATTCCGTGGGATGTGTGACAGGAGTGGAATCGACGAAAGAGCGATTCGGGATGTTCAGTCAGATGCGGATGGAGAGTAGAGTGGTTTGCATTCCCTCTCTTATGCGCGGCTTACGCATTCGTCAAACAACCACCATTTATGTATGTGCACTTACTATACCATCTTGAAGGTTCATCCTCGTTGGTATGCGAACCAAGCTGGTGCAAGAAATTTTGTACAGAGGCGTCCAGTCGTTGAATCGAGCTTATGATTGAACTGGTTCCGAATCTCTGGACCTTTATCCCACTGTCGTCAACTGGTACCAGGACTGCCGCACTTGAAAATACTCGCGCAGTTCCATAAAAACTCCAGAGGGCATCCGCGGATCCACGTCCGTGCGGATTCCGGTAATCATCGCGATCGTGTTTGTCAACTTGTCCACTGGATCTGCTCATGTTTTCGCTGCCTCTTATACTGGCTACTTCTGGGTCACCCACTGTGTGAGGGCGATGAGACGGCAAGATCATGACCAATCGTAGATCATACTAGCCTCTCGATGTTACCCGGCGGGATTGAGCAGTCCCCACCTTGACATATCCTCAGATTTCACTCTGGTAATCCGCTCTCTATGTGGAGAGAACAATGAATTGACGTTCGGAGGTCTTGTGGATCTTTCCATTACGGATGCATATGGTAGTCTTTTGTCCAAGACACTCTCCGGATTCTCCTTTGACCAGTTATCCAATGTAACAACCCATTCTGATTCTGGTTAGTGTTCATTGGATAGGGTTTGGTACAGGTTAAATCATGACAACATAGGAAAGGGAGCTTTGGAAATGAAGAAGGGGGCAACAGGATGAGCTAACCCTGGTGGATATTACTGGGGGCCACACCATCAATTTAATCAGTGAATACTCCAATCACTTTCAAAGTTGAAAGTGGTGGGAAGTCCACTTCTGTGCACTTCTAAAAGCCAAGTGCCCAGATTTGGTGGGGGAGACCACTGAAAAATCTAGCACCCAGAAGTGTCTATGACCTTTCTTAATGTTTCTATGTCATTTCCAGGGTGGAATGGGTTGACAATTGTTGTTACAGGGACAATTCATCAGATAATTACAGCATTGACTTCATATTTCCACTGAGGGATCTTGTAATCAAAGCCATGAATTAATAGCTCCCCATTTGGTTTGTATTCATCAACAAATGTTTTGATTGCTTTCAAAGTGTTGAAGATGCCTCAAAATTAAAGAAGGGGAACATGCTGGTATCATTGGTTGCATGGTGCAGGGAAGAGCTTGATCATAGTTACTCTGTTTAGGGTGATTGAATTTGAGTCTGGAGCCATCACTATTGTCAGTGTCAATGTCCTTTGCAAATTTTGAGAGATGGTCTATCCAGTAGTCTATCTGGTATATTCTTTGACTTTATCAAACTACAGAGCCTCTCATTCTGCAAGGAGAAACAGAGCAAGTGATCTGGTTATTACAGAGACAACTTAGATAATATAGCATAGACTTCATTTCCTTATTGGGGGATCTTATGGTTGGAATCTAGAGTCAGTAGCTTTCTGCTCAGTTCATATTCATCAGAGTTTTTAAAGGTGGCAGAAAGTACACTTCTGTACACTTTTATAAGTCAGGTATCAACTCCACAGAGACAAAAGAACCCTAAGTATCCAGATTTGGTGTGAAATTATTCAAAGGGATCTGGCATTCAGAAATGGTTTTCTGCTGATGTTACATCACATCACCTTTTATTTTCATTCAATAGATATTCCTACTGAGCCACAATCATAGAAGTAGTACATCACACATCCCTACTGAGAAGCAAATCATTGAAATCCAAGATTACCATCTCTCCAGACTGATAACCAGCAACCAGATACTGACCATCCCACTGCACCACATAAAATTCTGCATATCTCCCAGACAGTTGAAAGACCCTCTTTCCTGTGACTGTGTCCTTAATCCAAGATGTACTACCAGTCTGCCATGAAGGACCACCAATAAAATCCAGATGAAATCTCTTGGACAATGGAATAGGGGGAGAATCTGAGGTTCCAAAGTCCCACCCCTGGACTGTTAAGTCCCTGAATCAAACCCAGACTTTTGAACCATCTGGGCAGATGGGGTCCAGAAACAAGTCAGCCGACTCTAACTCCACCTCACCTGCAGGCTCCCATGTCCACATATCCCATGCTTGAATGGTTTCACCACGCAGACAGAAAAGTTTAGATCTATCCCCTGATATCCTAATGCCCCTGCACCAAGATACATCAAGTATTTGGAGGAGTTCACTTTTCTCAGCATCCCAGATGTGAATTTTCCAGTCTTTATAGTGGATAAGGATCAATCTGCCATCTATCAGCTGGGCATCTCTCCAGGTCTTGCCTTCAGCTGGGGTTTGGAATGATGACTTGCAGAGGCCAGTCAAAATATCCCAGATCTTCACCACTCTAGCTGAGTCACTTGTGATGGCAATCCCATCCCCTGCTTGTAGACCAACAGACTCAATTGAGGCTAAACCAGGTGGAATAAATCCTGGACCATTTTGAATGTAGACTTTTGACATAACACTGGTTTGCCAGAACCTGACTGATTGGTCACCAGATGCTGATATGAGATAGGAGGGGGAAAATACAAGGGAGCTAATGTCAATGGCATGTCCAACAAAAGTCTCAATGAGGTGAGGGTTTGAGCTAGCAACATCCCAAACATAGATAATCCTACTGGCTGCTGCTGCAACAAGCCTGCCATCAGGAGAGAAACAGCAGTGTTTGATTTTGCCATCAGCTACATGGAATTTGGCTGCAACTACTCCAGAATTGGAGTTTTGGACTGTGACCACTGTCCTATTACACAAAGCAAACTGAGTGGAGTCTGGGGAGAAAGCAATATGGGAGCTGTCATATGTAGGTCCAGTTTGCTGACCATTGATGTCCCACTGCTGGACTTTACTCTCAGAAATGAATATGAAGTGTCCAGGATCTGTGGGAGAGAAGCTAACATAATCCACAGTACCCTGCTGCTTTATAACATGCCTACACTCCCCTGTCTGAATATCCCACAAATGAATTGTTCTATCATAAGATCCTGAAGCAATCCTGGTACAGTCTGAGGAGATGGAAACAGAACAGATCCAATCAGTATGGCCACTGAAGGTCTTAACAACACCACCAGTCTGCATATCCCAGAGCTTGACAGTCTCATCACAACTACCAGACACAAGTGATGTCCCGCCTGGTGAGAAGGCAAGAGACATAACCCAATATCTGTGCCCAGACAGAATAGCTGACTGGCTGCCTGTGATTGCATCAAGGATAGCAATGTCACCAGATTGCAAACCAACTGCAACAGTACTATTCCCATATGAGAGGGTCTTTGGGGATCCATCCAACAGAACTGTGCGAGAACATGTTCTCCATTCAGATGCAAGTCCCTTGACTACCCTGAATACTTGTGAGACTTCCATGCTGTAGCACTTTCTGAGCCAAGATGAGGAAGGGGAAAATGGGAGTGCAGAATGGTATATCTGGGAGGGGGAGTCGTGGATTGTGTCAAAGTGTTCCAATAGAAATTGTTGGCTATCACTGGTCCACTTGCAGGAGACTCCTGTCTGAACAAGCATAAATAGGCAATCTTTGACAAGTGCTTCACATATCACTCACCACCAAGTACCATTGCTGTATGTCATTAAGAGCATAAACACCAGTGTCAACTTTCCTCAGGAGGCTGAGGACCTCAATCCAGAACAGAAAACAGGTTGTGAAGAATTCATCAATTGCCAGGTGGACTTCCTCAACATCAGGACCACCGCTGCTACACTTCACAAGGTGACTTGTCCAGAAGCTACAGGCATACTTCAATGCATCCCCAATGTAGGCTGTCCTCCATTCAGGAAGATCCCCAACCTCACTGAGAAGGATGTGGTCATCCAGTTGGCAGATGTTCCTCTTCAAGCCTCCCTTCATCACCTTGAGACATGAAAGCAGGATCTCTCTATGATGGATTGAAGGGTCTATGAAGAACCTCTGGTCTGTGCATCGTCCTGGGTCCATGAGGAAGTCAGGGAGGGATTTATGGAAGATCTGGACTGGTTCTTCCAAGCTGTCTGGGATGAGCAGGAGAGAATGGAGGGTCCGTAGAGTGCCATATATCCTGGATGGTGTCCCACAGTTCCTGAGGAGGCCTGAGAGTGTGTTGATTGAGAGTGGGTGGAACATGAGCAGTACTGCCCCAATCACCAACTTGAAACGTGAACAGAACTCTTGATCTCCATCACGGAGAGCTTGCTGTAGGACTTGGGTGTAAAGGAGATCAATGCCTGACTTCCCTTCATGGGAAGTCTCTTGCGGAAGTGACGTGATGAGAGCTAGCCTCTCGTCGGGTGGGTGGTACTGGGATGCAACAAACTTGACAACGGTGGAAGCAAAGATGAAAAGGCCACCTGCTTTCTTGCAGAGAGCGTCAATGTCCTGCGGACTCGGCCAGCCCTCTACAAGATCACAGTTGCTCCAGTTTTTCGGGATGCCTGCCAATCGGGTCCTCAAGAAGAGTTTGATATCGCTGTTCACTGACGATCGCTCGACTTCGTGGAGTTTGAGCACGTCCATGTGAGGCCGGAGCAGTTCCAAACGAAATCCAGATCGAATTCGAGGCTCCGGTCTGCCGGTGATGAAGAACTTGACGAAGGGGATCTTGTCGACGTAGCGGGAAAGGACGGAGAGAAGCGCGGATGCCGGTTCTTCGTCTTGACACTCGTCCAGGGCGTCGATGATGACCAGGGTCCGAGTTTGCATCGGCTGGAACGGCCCGACGATAAGCTTCTCCATTTGAGAACACAGGGTCTCCCGTCCAACGTCAGGACTTGCCCTCAGGATCGGAAGCAACTCTTGTCGAAAATGCGGATACCGGTGGGCGAGCTGGAAGGCGAGGGTAGGGAAGATGGACCGAAGGTTGCTCCTGTCGTCGAAATTCCTGGAGCAGAAGAAGCTCGCCCCGAGCTTCCCGTCGGCAAAGCTCATCTCCGCAAACGTTTGGGCGATGGTGGACTTTCCGGTCCCGGCGAGGCCGTTGAGCCAGAACACGCGCTTGTCTTGTTCATCGTTCAACCAGGTTTCGAGCTGGGAGAGGACGTCCCTCCTGGTCCCCTTCATGCATCCCTGTCTGTCTCCGCAGAGGTGGCCAGCGTCTGGGGTATGATGCATCCCCTTGAGAAGGACGAGGTCCACCCCCTCCTGTTTTCTGGTTAATGCGCGTGGACAAGCGGTCAGGGGTAAGACTTACACAAGCCCTTTCATATATATCTTGTTGCAAAGACGTCTGGCGCAAAAGTTAGGCGGTGTGGGAACAAGCGCATCAGGGACAAACCTGATACTCCATCATGGTATCGCGGATATCTTCAGCCATGCCGTCGAGCTTGTCCACATCTTCGGCGCTGTCCAGGAACCGTGTGACCTTGCCTCGCTTTCCCAGCGGGATCAACTCTTGAAGAATATTGTCCAGTTTCCTATCAGGTCGTGAGCGTCAGGCCGACCGTTAACCTTGGAGAGTATAGGATTACCGTTCGAGAATCTTCCTCCTCTCTTGCTCCTTGATATCACCGTCGGGAACAGGCGCGCCCAGAGTCTCCGCCAGCCCCTCGACCCGGGGTATCAATGCTTCTATAGTTTGGCGGCACGCCATCGTTTGCTAGGATGACTATAAGCATTTCAAATGAGGTGATTCACAGGGGTGGGCCGTACCTCGCAATGGTCCAGGATGAAGCAAAGAGCGCCCGCGACAGATTTGAGGGGAGGGAAAGCGTCTGCGGATTCTTTGACCCCACGGACGATGAATTTGGCCCCGGAGGACGCGAGGGACATCAAGCCCGATTCGTTCTCATTTGTCGCATTTAGTTCGACGCTACGCCTGGAGGGTGTCGAGTTTTTGCTCTGCCTTGCTCTGAAAATGGATCGGAACCGACTGGAAATCGAGGAACGGTCTGTGTTACGCGAAAAAAAGGTGGTTAGACGGGTCTCCGGGATAAAGCGTTTTGCATACCGTTGGCCTTCTGATCACGAGGGGTCGAGGGACTGGAGGGTGGCAAAGCTGAGACACTGATTCCAAGATCTGGGGTTGATTCCGAGGGATGTGGTACACCCGGGTCAGCGTCG
>Ga0307517_10001301_pt1 | contig 41913 bp, 29 predicted proteins | sample 23_EM_MG_FD_194515 | JGI IMG/M metagenome (GOLD analysis project Ga0307517, IMG submission 194515) | Populus trichocarpa ectomycorrhiza microbial communities from riparian zone in the Pacific Northwest, United States - 23_EM | ecosystem: Host-associated > Plants > Roots > Unclassified | place...
CACGGCAGAATGCAAGGAGTTCTGGCAACTGCTCCTTTGTCAGGGTCTCCTGACTGGGGTTTGCTGCGGAATGATCTTCGGCTCGCTCCCTGCCATTCTTTCACAGTGGTTTAAAAAACGGAGATCATTGGCGTTCGGCATTGTTGCCACCGGATCGTCGTTGGGTGGAATAATCATCCCGATCACAACCAGCAAATTGATTGATCTCGTTGGGTATGTTGGACATCATATCAACTATAACTATGAGCACGACTGATGGACTTGCCCAGGTTTAAATGGTCAATGCGAGTTGTCGCCCTGATCGAGCTCTTCATGCTCGCGATTGCCAACCTGGTAAGTTTTTTTATGGCAGGTTCGACTCGCAGTCACTGATCACCATTCCGTTCAGACTCTCAGGCGGAGGATCGATCCTCCTGAGCACACTGGTCCTTTCTTCTCTTGGCACGATTTCAAAACTCCTGCGTTCAACGCGTTCGTTCTCGGTGGTTTCCTTAACTTCCTTGGTCTATATACTCGTAGGTTCTACCACCCTTTCCCTGCCACCGTCGCGTAACTAACCCGAACCTTCTGAAAGTCCTAACTTACATCGATCTGAGTGCGATCAGCGTTGGGATCTCCCCCGAATTCTCCTTCTACTTGCTTGCCATCGCGAACGCTGGGTCAGGTTTTGGTCGGATTTCTTCCGGAATCCTCGCCGACAGAGTTGGGGCATTGACTGTGGTCGCCCCATTGACTCTCCTGTGCGCGATCATGACGTACATCTGGCCATTCGCCACGACAAAAGCATCCCTGATTGCTATCGGAATCATCTACGGGTTCTGTTCCGGGGCGTATGTTTCGTTGCTTCCGGTACCCCTCGTGATGATGGGTGACATGCACGATGCCGGGAGGAGGACAGGGATGGCTTTGACGTGCATTGCGCTTGGGGCTATCGCTGGGCCCCCGATTTCTGGTGCTATTGCCGATGCTACAGGCGGATTCAAGGCTGTTGGTTACTACGCAGGTATCGTACTCGGATCTCCCTCCGTTTCTTGCCGTCGTACTAAATCGCCTTCTCTTATTCCCTTCCCCTCAGGATCGTGCATTCTAATTGCTGTTGTATTCATATACCTCACGAAATACCTGATGATCGGCAGCCTGCGCGGAAAATGTTGACGTCGGAATTGAAGGGATGATAGACATCCTTTGCATTCTACGACTGTGGTGACATTGACGCTCTTCGCAAACTCACACCCTCAATTAGGCGGTACCGATGTACCCTCGCGCAGGCGGACGTCACCACACGTTAAAATTTATATCCTTTAGGAAACCTCATTTGACGACCACACGTTATCACGGACGCATCTACCACCTCATTTCTTGTTTTCTCACATATAGCATACACACCTACACGTACGACCTATCACCAAAATATTCACGCCTTACGCCGCGCTTTTGTATCCCGCCTCCGATTGTCATGTCATGTCTTGATCTTTGTTGTCTTGTTTTCTTGTTTTAAGTCCAATTCGTAGTAGAGTGTAATAGAGTACGAATGGAGATTAGAAATTAGCGACTGTATGTAAGACTGGAACAACCCGGATGCGTGTAAAGGAATATGCGAGGACTTCGAGAAGACAAATGCAAGAACCCCGACCGCATTTAGTTGGTTCAGTCGATTCGCTCGATTGAATTGACACGGCCGACGAGCCCTGTAATGTCGTTGTCGACCGAGTTGCAGCGTTATACACGCATGTCAAACCCTGCTACGCGACTGGTGTATGGTGTGTAACAACAGAAGAGATCGCTGAGGTCTCGGAGGGGATTCCCAGCGTCAGCGTCCGTAAGTAACATTTTCCCAAAAGCGCGATGTGTAGATGAGCAAGGACTACCGTCAACAACGTCAGCCGTCGCGTAGAGAAATCAGACGGTAGTCAGAAACAATGAATGATCTACAACACATAAAGAGCAAAAAAAAAATAACAGGACGGAAGACGGGGAGCCGGACAACAAGAGATACAGATCGATTACAAGCAGGGGAAAACAAAACGCACAACATTAGGAGGTCAACCGGTTAGATAAAAAAAAGATGACACCGAGAAAAAGGGAGATGGGGGGTCGCAGCAATAATGAAGGGTATGGCGGTCAGGAATTGGGTTTCCGCCCAGATGTGGGGTCGGCTGTGCGCGGAAGGATGTGCCCGGGTGAACTCGCGGGATGGTGCCCGGTGTGCAGAGCTGAAAATGAAGGGTTAACACGGAAGCAGCAATGTTTCCAGGAGCTCACCAGAAGTAATCAACCTTCACATTTCTCTTCGATATTACGGAGGAGAGCCCTGCACTCCTCCAGATCCCTCGCCGCTCCGAACCTCTCAAAAACATCGGCAGCGCCCAGAGCCTCTGACTTCGCCTCCTCGAACTTGCCCTGCCTATACCAAAATTTGGCTTGGAGCTGCGTTGCACGAGCCAGATAGTATGGGTCAACGACCGCCGCGTGCGACTTGGCCCGTTCGACGCTCGCGTGTGCTTCGTCAAACCTGCCTTCCTTGAAGAACAGGTCCGCCAGTTCGTAATGATTCCGGGACAGTTGATGGTGCCAGTTGGGGGGGGACGCGATCCGGAGGGCCGTCTCGAAGTGGTCGATGGCCATCTCTGTCTCTCCCTTGGAATAGCATATCTTGCCAAGGATACGATGGCATTTGCAGACCGTAAATCGTCCGCGTCCGTCCGAGAGAAGATCGATCGCTTGTGACGCAGCTTCTTCTGCAGCATCAAGCTGATCGTCACCATGCAACGACCGAGCGAGCGGTTCCAAAGACAGTCCTTGTCCCAATATGTCATTGAGCTGTTTGTAAATTTCCAATGCTTCCCTCCCCTGCTGTATCCCTTCCTTGTAGAAGCCAAGCGTCTGATTTACACCGCATATCAACCTCAATGTTTCAGCAATCTGAAAGTCATCCCGTCGCTCTCTTTGGATCTTCAAGGCGTGACGAAGGAGTTGTTTGCTCTCCCCGTAATTCCCGATGCCGTTGAACAATAGTGAGAGCCGGGTCAAACACTCTGGCTTGGAGGGGTGATCATCTGGGAGCTCTTCAATCTTTGGTCCCAAGATAACGAGCCGACTTTTGTGCCAGTAGAGGTGTTGCATGAAATGAGCACAGGTGTCCCAGACTCCGTCCGAGTTTGCATCGATGGTTGTGAAGACATCGAGCAGGTGCTCGACATTCATATCCTCTGATGCGATCCACCGCCCTTCTTCGAAACTGGGCTGGCCAGGATTGATGAAAATTGATAACCGGTGGAAGTAATGGTTCTTGATTGTGCGGAGGAGGGGAGACGACCTTGGATCTTCGGGACGAAGATAGTCACGAAGGGGCGCCAACATCACAACAAATCCGTTGCTTCGGTACGTCAGAGAAAGAGCGCAGAGCTTGTCGAAGATGTTCGTCCTGTTGGGGAGGGTGGGAAAGAGCCAATCAAGGTTATTCTCGTTGATACCTTGAGGAAAGAAAGCAATGACGCCGAGGAGATCGCGAGCATTGGGGCCAAGTTCACGGAACATCGGCGAGGCGAGTGAAAGCTCGATCGTTGCCGCAAGGCTCTCCTTGTGGTCTGTCCGAAGTACCTGTGTCCGGTGCATCTCCCACTCCCTCGACAATCGATCATTATCCCATTGGTTGTGATACGCGACGGTACCAAGCAGGGTCACCGAAAGCGGGTGGAAGTCCAGTTGCTCCAGGATCTTATCGACCAGATTAGATTGCTCGCCATTCTTGTATATCCGGTAGAAGGCATTACGGGCGGCCTCCACCGACAATGTCGGGATGCCGAGAGCTTCGCAGTCGGGAGGGATGGTTGAGATGCGGGACGTGATGCCGAGACAAATGTTGCTGAATCGACTCAGCTCCTCCACCACTCCATATATCTCCCGAGCACCTGGTCCCTCCGGATCGAGGATGGATTCAGCGTTGTCGAGAAACAGGATCATATCTGTTGAAGATAGGATGGGTCGTAGGGGGGTCAGATCCTCAGGGTTTTCGATCTTTGCACCGACGACCTTGGAGAGTCTGGCGAGGAAGTGAGCGCGGAACGCGGGGAACTGATCGCAACGAATGAATCGACGGTTATCGCCGAACCGTTGCTTGATGCGATCATGGTGGAGGACCGTCAGAGCAATGGATGTTTTCCCGATCCCCCCTGCGCCGATGAGAGCGATTGGAGTGAGATCTTCGGCGAGACCAAGAACCCTCTCGATCAGTTCGTCCCGTCCGAAGCAGGCCCTCGGCGGCTGCGGAGGCAGTTCTCCAAGAATGCTATGAAAATGTTAGATCGTGAACCCCATGCTATTCGAGATTGCTAACCTGGCTTGGATCTTGGAGGTGGTCAGCATTTCGTCGTTGGTGGATGGAGAGTCGGACTCACTGAGTGATGTTGGCCGTCAGTACCTTCCTGACCTGTCAACGCGTTACGATGCATATCCGCAACCAACATGTGGGTATTAATTGCAAGTTCAGTCTGAAGAGGGAGTGGTTAGCGATTGCCAAAGGCAACCGATCGAACGCACGTTGAAGACATGAAGGACCCCGTTGAGCTCTACCCTCCAAGCCGCAATCACGTCTTTGTCATTCCTTGCGTGGACGATTCGGGAGAATAAATTCCGACCACCCTTCTCGATGATGTTTCCCTGGATCTCGGCCACAGTCCTGCGATTGAGAGCGTAGTTAGCGAATCGTGCACGATATCCGTGCCCCGGCTTTACTCACGTTGTCAACTGCCCAACCGCCTCGCCCACAGACCGGCTGAACTCATCCAATCGTCTTCCGTCCATCCCCCGGTCGAGAGCCCGACACACATTAGCGCAGGCCAGCCCGAGCTCGACATATTCGGTTTTGTTGGCCATCGAGTCCTGCTTAAATGTGAGCCTGGAATAAATCAACGGAGAAGAGGGGAAACGCACTCTGATCATTGTCAGAAGGACACTGACTGTGCCAAAAACAGCTGGAGCTGGTGTGATGCTCGTGGCCTCCTTCAGGATAGTCATGGCCTCGATGGCCGCGTTCAGCGATGAGAGTGTGACTTCTTGACGTTTCTGTCGTTGGGGTGTTGTAGACATAGTTGAAACTGGAGGTAGCTGTGAGAGATGAGTGTGGCACGCAGGCTGTGTGGGCCCCAATAGAGATGGGCGGCCATTTAACACGCCTCGTGTGAACGGGCTGTCTGATGAAGAGAGTTCTATTCGTGGTCCAGGCCAGTGGCAAGCTGAACGCGATCGAGCCATCATCCCGCTGGTCCTTCGTTTTGCAGCCAACCCACTCTGTCCTCCCACCGCACCTCTCGCTAGCAATAAGAAACACTCATCCGTCCCTATCCTCCACCCGTGTCTCACCCACAATATGCTTCGGGTACCGGGGTGGTCCAGCTGTAATCGAATGTGGTCGCGTTAGGGAGGAGAGGCCTGGGAAGAAACGACGAGAGATTTCAGCTCGGGGAGATTCTATGTCGGCGTTTTCAGCGGTGAGTCTTGTTTGAGTTTGCATCAAGAGGTTCGTTCCGACCTTCCATGGCACTAACTCGTCTCTCTCAATATTGGATTTCAACCACCAGAAGTGGTAGGTCGGCCTGCAGCTGGGGCGAACCCACCTCGCGCGGTCGCTCGTCCATCCGCCGTTCCTTGTCCGGGACCTCGTAGGGTGCCGATGGAGGTGTGAATGAAGCGTATCGCCACGGTGGTGTTATCCGCTTGGCTGCGTTATGGAGGCTGAGGGGACAGTTGAACCTTGTCGGTCGCCCCACTGGTGACATTGTGTTCCTGCTGGAGGGCGGGGTGTGGGAATCTACGGCTTGTCACCAGCTACGAGGGAGCCATGGGTTCAACAATATCGGTTTCCCAATAATATTCCCCGCAGGGTACCGACCGTCCACCCAGTTCGTGCAAGCCAACCGCGGCACTGGCGATGAACATCACTCTTCCCCCTCCGTTTTCCATAACACTCCGGTGCACATTCACAATCACCCTCTCTCACCCTTACGGCACTTCTCCGTCAGCGAGCGACGCCTTTACACGCTTCACTCCCGGCGTTTCCAGGCATATGGTACAGCGAGTAGCCTTCTGGTTTGCCCTGTCCACCTTCGTGGGGGTGTCGTCTGGAGCTAAGGTTTGGTGCGTTAATCCGTTCCGGGCAATTCAACACTTGATGACAGGAATGGCTTTGACGTGCATTGCGCTTGGAGCCATCGCTGGGCCCCGATTTCTGGTGCTATCGCCGACGTCACAGGCGGATTCAAGGCTGTTGGTCACTACGCAGGTATCGTACTCAGATATCCCTCCGTTCTTTGCCGTCGTACTAAATCGCCCTTTCTTATTCTTTTTCCCTCAGGATTGTGCATCCCTATCGCTGTTGTATGCTTGTACCTCACGAAATACCTGATGATTGGCAGCCTGCGCGGAAAATGTTGACGTTGAAATTCGAAGGATGATAGACATCCTTTGTGTTTCACGACTGTGGTAACGTCGACGCTCTTCGTAAACTCATCGTCAATTAGGCGGTACCGATTTACCCTCCCTCGCGCAAGCAGACGCCACCACACGTTATCACAGGCGCATCTACCACCTGATTTCTTGTTTCTCACATATAGCATACACATCCACACGTACGACTTATCATCAAAATATTCACGCCTTGCGTCGCGCTTTTGTATTCCGCCTCAGACTGACATGTTATGTCTTGAGCTTTGTTGTCTTGTTTTCTTGCATTAAGTCTAATTCGTAGTAGAATATAATAGAGTACGAATGGAGATTAGAAATTGGTGACTGAGTATAAGGCCAGAACAGCCCGCACGCGCGTGAAGAAATATATATGCGAGGGCTCCGAAAAGACAAATGCAAGAACCCCAACCGCATTTAGTTGGCCCAGTCGGCTCGCTCGATTGGATCGACATGGCCGATGAGCTCTGTACTGTCGTTGTCGACCGAGTTGCAGCGTTATACACGCACGTCAAACCCTACTACGTGACTGGTGTATGGTGTGTAACAACGGAAGAATCGCTACGGTCCCGGAGGGGATTCCCAGCGTCAGCAACCGTAAATAGTATTTTCCTAACAGCGCGATGTGTGGATCAAAAAGGACTGCCACTAACAACGTCAGCCGTCACGTAGGGAAATCAGATAGTAGTCAGAAACAATGGATGATCTACAACACATAAAGAGCGAAAAAAAAATACAGCATGGAAGATGGGGAGCCGGACAACACGAGATGCAGATCGATTACAAGCAGGGGGAAAACAAAACGTACAACATGAGGTCAACAAGGTAGATACAAAAAAAAGACATCGAGAGAAAAAGGGAGATGGGGGGTCGCAGCAATAATGAGGAGTATGGCGGTCAGGAATTGGGTTTCCTCCCAGACGTGGGGTCGGTGTGCGCGGAAGGATGTGCCCGGTGTGCCGAGCTGAAAATGAAGGATTAACGTGGAAGCAGCAATGTTTCTAGGAGCTCACCAGAGGTAATCAGCCTTCACATTTCTCTTCTATATCACGAAGGAGAGCCCTGCACTCCTCCAGATCTTTCGCCGCTCCGAACCTCTCAAAAACGTCGGCAGCACCCAGAGCCTCAGACTTCGCCTCCTCGAACTTGCCCTGTCCATACCAAAACCCAGCCTGGAGCTGCATTGCACAACCCAGATAGTATGGGTCAACGACCGCCGCGTGCGACTTGGCCCGTTCGACGCTCGCGTGTGCTTCGTCAAACCTGCCTTCCTTGAACAACAGGTCCGCCAGTTCGTAATGATTCCGGGTCAGTTGATCATGCCAGTGGAAATGGGACGCGATCCCGAGGGCTGTCTCGAGGTGCTCGATGGCCTTCTCTGTCTCTCCCTTGGAATAGCGTACTTTGCCAAGGAGACGGTGACATTGGCAGACTTCAAATTTGTCGAAGCCGCCAGAGAGAAGATCGATCGCTCGTGACGCAGCTTCTTCTGCAGCATCAAGCTGGTTGTCGTTATGCAACAGCCAACCAAGCAATCCCAAACACTGTGCTTGTCCTGATGTGTGATTGAGCCGTTTTAAAATTTCCAATGCTTCCCTTGCCTGCCGTACCCCTTCCTCGTGGAGGCCGAGCACCCGGTTTATACTGCACATCAACATCAGTGCGCGAGCAACCCAAAGGTTATTGCCTCGCCCTCTCCAGAGCTTTAAGGTGTGAAGAAGGAGCTGTTTGCTCTTCCCGCGATTCCCGACGCCGTCAAACAGCATTGAGAGCCGGGTCAAACAGTCTGGCTTGGAGGGGTGGTCATCCGGGAGCCCTTCAATCTTTGGTCCCAGGACAACGAGCCGAATTTTGTGCCAATAGAGGTGTCTCATGAACTGAGAACAGGTGTCCCAGACTTCAGGCGAACTTGCGTCGATGGTTGTGAAGACATCGAGCAGGTGCTCGACATTCATATCCTCTGATGCGATCCACCGCCCCTCTTCGAAACCGGGCTGGCCAGGATTGATGGAAACTGACAGCCGGTGAAAGTAATGGTTCTTGATTGTGCGGAGGAGGGGAGACGACCTTGGATCTTTGGGACAAAGATAGTCACGGAGGGGTGCCAACATCATGACAAATCCGTTGCTTCGGTACGTCAGAGAAAGAGTGCAGAGCTTGTCGAAGATGTTCATTCTATTGGACAGGGTGGGAAAGAGCCAATCAAGGTTGTTCTCGTCGACACCTTGAGGGAAAAAGGCAACGACACCGAGGATGTCGCGGGCATCGGGGCCAAGTTCACGGAACATCGGCGAGGCCAGCGAAAGCTCAATCGTTGCCGCAAGGCTCTCCTTGTGGTCTGTCCGAAGTACCCCCGTTCGGTGCGTCTCCCACTCTCTCGCCAATCGCCCATTATCCCATTGGTTGTGGTATGCGACGGTGCCAAGCAGGGTCACCGAGAGTGGGTGGAAGTCCAGTTGCTCCAGAATCTTGTCGACCAGATTGGACTGTTCGCCATTCTTGTATATCCGGTAGAAGGCATTACGGGCGGCCTCCACCGACAGTGTCGGGATGCCGAGAGCTTCGCAGTCGGGAGGGATTGTCGAGATGCGGGATGTAATGCCCAGACAAATGTTGCTGAAGCGGCTCAGCTCCTCTACCACCCCATATATCTCCCGAGCACCTGGTCCCTCCGGATCGAGAATCGACTCGGCGTTGTCGAGAAACAGGATCATGTCTGTTGAGGATAGGAAAGGTCGTAGGGGGGTCAGGTCCTCAGGGTTTTCGATCTTTGCACCGACGACCTTGGAGAGTCTGGCGAGGAAGTGAGTGCGCGACGGAAGGAACTGATCACAACGGACGAATCGACGGTTGTCGCCGAATCGTTGCTTGATCCGATCGTGGTGAAGGACCGTCAGGGCGATAGACGTTTTCCCAATCCCTCCGGTACCGATAAGAGCGATTGGAGTGAGGCCTTCGGCGAGACCAAGAACCCTCTCGATCAGTTCGTCCCGTCCGAAGCAGGCCCTCGGCGGCTGCGGTGGTAGTTCTCCAGGAATACTATGGTAGCGTGAGATCATGAACCACATGCTATTCGAGATTGCTAACCTGGCTTGAATCTAGGAGGTGGTCAGCATTTCGTCGTTGGTGGATGGAGAGTCGCACTCACCGAGTGATGTTGGCCGTCGGTACCTTCCTGACCTGTCAACGCGTTGCGATGCATATCCGCAACCAACACGTGGGTATTAATTGCAAGTTCAGTCTGAAGGGGGGAGTGGTTAGCGATTGCCGAAGGCAACCGATCGGACGCACGTTGAAGACATGAAGGACCCTATTGAGTACTACGCTCCAAGCGGCAATCGCGTCTTTGTCATCCCTGGCGTGGACGATTCGGGAGAATAAATTTCGTTCACCCTTCTCGATGATGTTTCCCTGGATCTCCGCTACGGTCCTGCGATTGAAAGCGTAGTTAGCGAATCGTGCACGACATCCGTGCCCCGGCTTTACTCACGTTGTCAACTGCCCAACCGCCTCGCCCACAGACCGGCTGAACTCATCTAATCGTCTTCCGTCCATCCCCCGGTCGAGAGCCCGACACACATTAGCGCACGCCAGCCCGAGCTCGACATAGTCGGTCTTGTTGGCCATCGAGTCCTAGTTAGGCGTGAGTCCAAAACGAATCGTCGAAGAAGAGAAGGAACGTACTCTGATCATTGTCAAAAGAACACTGACGGTGCCAAACACAGCTGGAGCTGGTGTGATGCTTGTGGCCTCCTTCATGATATTCAAGGCCTCGATGGCCGCATTGAGCGATGAGAGAGTGACTTCTCGACGTTTCTGTCGTTGGGATTTCGTAGCCATGGCCGAAACTGGAGGTAGCTAGGAGAGAAAGGTGTGGCGCGCAGGCTGTGCGGGAAGACCGGAACCCTAATAGAGATGGGCGGTTATTTTGTCACGACACGCCTCGTCCAACGGGCTGTCTGATGACGAAAACCTCATTCGTTGTCGGGACATACTAAAGTTAAGCCGAGTGTGATCGACCGATTACGCATGCAGCCCTCCATTTTGCAACCAACGCTCTGTGCTCCTACCGCACCTCTCACTAGCAAGAAGAAACATTGATCATATTATCTATTCTTATTGGGGTCCTCACCATGACCTTCCCTTGAATCCCCTTCACCAACCGCACTGCTTGAGGTATATCGCCGAAACACTCGTCCACAACGTATCCCTCAAGTTGTTTCTAACCATGAATACCAGGTATGCTGTTTCAGACATCGAGGTAGTCCAGTTACAAATTAAACGTGGTTCTGGTGGAGGGGAGGTGAGCCGATGCCTCGCGACGCTCTGATGTGAGTTTGGTTGACCGGACATCTCAGTCCACAAAAAGTGTTAGTATGGGAGGCTTACCGACGTGACTTCCTTCGCCCCGAACGGGATCTATGTTTACCCATCACATATGCATCACACCGGATCGATGCCCAGCTGCTGCCAGCTTACCACCCCGTCGTGCATTCTTCCTCGTCCGCTGTTCCTCGTTCGTTCCTCTATTGTCATCTCCTTTTGTGGGCGGTCGTTTTCTCGGTCTTTGGGCTTGGTATAACGCTTTACCTGCAATCTGCCCAGTCGTCTCAGCGGCCAACACCCTTCTACGTTTTTTAGAAATAAATCTAGCTTCACGGATGGCCACCCGGTAATTACAAGATAGTACACATCTTTCCATTCTCCTGCGGGTTATTATATCCATCCTCTTGCTCTTCCCAGGTCGCTTGGAAGGCTATTTTTACCGTCCTTGCCACCCTTTCCAAACTCCTGACCCAGGCCACTCACCTTGCCAGCCTCGAAGTTATCGGTCGAAAATTTTGTGTTTGTTCCGACCATCGTCCAGCAACGTCAACTTCGAGGCCAAATCAACGGTCTTTGGCTCCGCAAGATATCTTGGGAGGTTTGAACTACTAGAACCCTTTGCCCATTCTGAGGGATGGTGCCCCCAACCCCAACGTCAAAATCCTCCCCGTTGGCTCGAGCATTGTCCAAGCCACCCTTCCACTCTAGGTCACGGTAAGACCGGGACCTATGATAACCGTTCTGAAACGGGGGATTACTTCATTTAAGATCTTCGATCCGTATCCCTTTTCGCTTGCTCCCGTTCCTTCTGTTTCTCTGCCTGAATCTGTCCCCATACTTCTTGTTCTGTCGCTCCTTTCGATTCTTCTCGCTCCTCTTGATCTCCGCCGACTTGTTCAGCAGACGCTGGCGGGTACGTTCAGTGCGCGAGACGGACTTGACCGTCTCGGTAAAGCAGTCCTCAGAGTGTTTGAATGGAAATTTGTGTTCCAAGGCAAGAGTACAAACTTCGTGGACACCGTAAAGATCCTGCTTACAGCTGCAATCCTCGGCGATTTAGAATCAAGCTCCGAAAATGACATGGACGCCTAAAAGAGAATTTCCCTGCTCCGTTTGACGAGGATTGCTCATCTCTTCCCGTTTCATCCGTCCAATTTGTCAGGATCCTCAAGATACCAGGGTTTCTACCACCGCTGTCCGACAGCTTCGTGACTTCGTAGGATAACCTCTATTATCCCCCGGACTCAGACCATAAGACACAAGGGACGGAAACGAGCAAATTAAATCCGACGAATCCGGATCTGAGACTGCTTTGATAAAGCACCCTGAGGGGGAGTGGAAGAACAGAAGGTACCGGGCACTCTCGAGAGAGTTCGTGTGTATCGTGGGGTTCCGCAACATTCGTCCTGTTCGCATAAACCCAGTGGTTACTAGCAAGCTCTCGCGTTATAGAAAAAGTCAACGTACAAAAAGGTTGTGCACCTCGATGCCGTGTTCAGGCCCAACCTCGTCCCTCCGGCTCGAAGATCCAGTCAGCACTATAGCGGACTAGGTTCCGTGTGTCCGGCACTGGTCTCAACGCGAGCGTCGGAATCGGCCATGCACTACAGCGAGGATGTTGCGGAGCGGCCCCCGCATGAGTTCGCGTTGCAGGATGGAGGTTAATAGAAGGGACTGGATCACAGATCGTAACCGGGATATTGAATGGAAAAGTTCCAATGCGCGTCGAGTGGCTCCTGTTGCAAGGTCGTACAGGTCATAGCGAAGGGAATAAGAGACAAGGCGTAATAATCGCTTGTCTTGAAAGCATCGTTGTAGAGGTGTTTGTGACAGGCCCCTTTCCGGTCCTCGATGGGGCAACCCGGTGCTTACCGGGCCGGCATTACTTCCTATCCGTTGCTGGCGACGCCTTTCTGGTTTGTCCGTTCACTGGCGGCTGGGTAGGAGCCTGTTCTGAACCCCGCCCAGCTTTCCCTTGTCCCTCGTTCCACGTCGGAAGCTCAAAAGAATGAAACGGCCGTCGACGCCGGATGCCGCTGAAATAGACCTGGGATCGAAGCAGCGCTGACCTCTGGCGGGTATGACCATGTAGTCTACCCTGCCGCTTTTTCAACATTGATATTGGAATTCAGGGGACGATAGACATCCTTTGCGTTTCACGACTGTGGTGACATCGACGCTCTTTGCAAATCCACACCGTCAATTATGCGGTATCGATTTGCCCTCCCTCGCGCAAGCAGACGCCGTACACGACACGCCAAAACATATATCATTTGGGAAGCCTCACTCGACGACCACACGTTATCGCGGACGCATCCACCGCCTGATTTTTCGTTCTCATATAGTATATACACCCACACGTACGACCTGACGCCTTACGTCGCGCTTTTGTATTCCGCCTCCGACTGTCATGTCATGCCCCGAGCTTTGTTGTCTTGTTTTCTTGCTTTAAGTCCAATTAGTAGCAGAGTGTAATATGGTACGAATGAACGTTAGAAATTAGCGACTGTATGTACGCGTGAGGCCAGAACAATCCGTACGCGCGTAAAGGAATATGCGAGGACTTTGAAAAGGCAAATGCGAGACCCCGACCGCATTTGGTTGGCTCGGTCGGCTCTGTCGATCGAATTGATATGGCTGACGGGGGGGCCCTGTATCGTCGTTGTCGATCGAGTTGCAGCGTTCTACGCGCACGCCAAACCCTACTATACAACTGGTGTGTGGTGTGTAACAACGGAAGAGATCGCTGCGGTCTCGGAGGGGATTCCCAGCGTCAGCATCCGTAAATAACATTTTCCCAAAAGCGTAATATGTAGATCAGCAAGAACTACCGTCGACAACGTCAGCCGCCATATAGAGAAAGTAGTCAGAAACAATGGATGATCTACAACACATAAAGAGCGAAAAAAAAAAAGAAAAGAAAAGAAATGGAAGACGGGGAACCGGACAACACGAGATACAGATCGATTACAAGCAGGGGGAAAACAAAACGCACAACATTGGGAGGTCAACCAGTTAGATTTAAAAAAATGACACTGAGAAAAAAGGGAGATGGGGAGCCGCGGCAGTGACGAAGGGTATGGCGGTCAGGAATTGGGTTTCCGCTCGGATGTGGGGTCGGTTGTGCGCGGAAGGATGTGCCCGGGTGCACTCGTGAGGTGGTGTCCGGGATGCAAAACTAAGAATGGAACATTAACGCACTCAGAACGTAGCGGTGTTTCCAGGAGCTCACCAGAGGTAATCAATTTTCCCATTTCTCTTCGATATCACGGAGGAGAGCCCTGCACTCCTCGAGATCTTTCGCCGCTCCGAACCTCTCAAAAACATCGGCAGCGCCCAGAGCCTCAGAGTTCGCCTCTTCGAACCTCCCCTGTCCATAACAGAATCTGGCCTGTAGCCGCATTGCACGGGCCAGATAGTATGGCTCGTTGATCGCGTGCGACTTGGCGCGTTCTACACTCGCGTGCGCTTCATCAAATCTGCCTTCCTTGAAAAACAGGTCCGCTAGTTCGTAGTTGTTCCGGGACAATTCGTCATGCCATTTTACAGGGGACGCGATCTTGAGGGCCGTCTCAAAGTGGTCAATTGCGTTCTCTGTCTCTCCCATGGAATAACGTATCTTTCCAAGGATGCGGTGGCAACTGCAGACCTCAAATTGGTTACAATTGCCTGAGAGAAGGTTGATCGCTCGCGACGCGGCTTCTTCTGCAGCATCAAGCTGGTTATCGTCATGCAACAACCAACCAAGCAGTTCCAAAGACCGCGCTTGTCCTAGTATGTCATTGGACTGTTTGTAAATTTCCAACGCTTCCATCGCCTGCCGTATCCCTTCCTCATGGAGGCCAAGCGCTTGGTTTACATCGCTCATCAACCTCAGTGTGTTAGCAACCTGAAAGTTTTCCCCTCGCCTTCTCCAGAGTTTTGAGGCATGAAGGAGGAGCCGTTTGCTCTCCGCGTGATTCCCGACGCGGTCGAACAACAGCGAAAGTCGGGTCAAACACTCTGGCTTGGGTGGGTGATGATCTGGGAGCCCTTCAATCTTTCGCCCCAGGATAACGAGCCGACTTTTGTGCCAGTAAAGGTGTTCCATGAAATGAGCGCAGGTATACCAGACTTCGTGCGAGTCCACGTCAATCGTTGTGAAGACATCGAGTAGGTGCTCGACATTCACATCTTCTGATGCGATCCACCGCCCTTCTTCGAAGCCAGGGTTTCCAGGATTGATGGAAACTGACAATCGGTGGAAGTAATGGTTCTTGATTGTGTGGAGGAGGGGAGACGACCTTGGATCCTTTGGACAAAGGTAGTCGCGGAGGGGAGCCAACATCATGACGAAACCGTTGCTTCGGTACGTCAGAGAAAGAATGCAGAGCTTGTCGAAGATGTTTGTCCTGTTGGAGAGGGTGGGAAAGAGCTGATCAAGGTTGTTCTCGTCAACGCCTTGAGGGAAGAAGGCAATGACGCCAAGGAGGTCGCGGGCATCGGGGCCAAGTTCACGGAACATCGGCGAGGTCAGCGAAAGCTCGATCGTTGCCGCAAGACTCTTGTTGTGATCTGTCCGAAGTAACCATGTTCGGTGCGTCTCCCACTCCCTGGACAATCGATCGTTATCCCAATTGTTGTAATACGTGACGATGGCAAGCAGGGTGACCGAAAGCGGATGGAAATCGAGTTGTTCCAGGATCTTGTCGACCAGATTAGACCGTTCTCCGCCCATGCGTATGCGATGGAAGGCATCACGTGCGGCCTCCGCCGACAATACTGGAACATCAAGGGTCTTCCAGTTGGGAGGGATGGTTGAGATGCGAGATGTGATTCCGAGACAAACATTGTCGAAGCGACTCAGCTCCTCCACCACCTCACATATCTCCCGAGCGCCTGTCACCTCCGGATCGAGGATGGATTCAGCGTTGTCGAGAAACAGGATCATATCTGTTGAGGATAGAAAAGGTAGTAGGGGGGTCAGATCCTCAGGGTTTTCAACCCCTGCACCGATGACCTGGGAGAGTCTGGCGAGGAAGTGAGCGCGGGAGGCGGGGAACTGATCGCAACGAATGAATCGACGGTTGGCGCCGAACCGTTGCTTGATGCGATCATGGTGGAGGACCATCAAAGCAATGGACGTTTTCCCGATCCCCCCTGCACCGATGAGAGCGATTGGAGTGAGATCTTCGGTGAGATCAAGGAACTTCTCGATCAATTCGTTCCGTCCGAAGCAGGCCCTCGGTGGCGGTGGGGGTGATTCTCCAAGAATGCTATGGGAATGTGAGACCCCGAACCCTATTGTACTCGAGATTGCTGACCTGTTTTGAGTCTAGAGGGTGGTCAGCATCCTGTTATTGGTGGATGGAGAGTCGTACTCACCGAGCGATGTTGGTCGCCACTACCTTCCTGACCTCTCAACACGTTCTGATGTATATCCGTAACCATCATGTGGGCACTAAGTGCAAGTTCAGTCTGAAGGGGGTGTGGTTAGCGATTGCCGAAAGCAACCGACCCAACGTACGTTGAAGACATGGAGGACCATATTGAGTTCTACCCTCCAAGCGGCAATCACCTCCTTGTCGTTCTTCGCGTGGAAAATTTTGGAGAGGAAACCCCGTTCACCCTTCTTGATGATGTTTCTCTGGATCTCCGCCACGGTCCTGTGATTGAGAGCGTGGTTAGCCAATCGTGCACGCATCCGTACCCCGGTTTTACTCACGTTGTCAATTGCTCAACTGCCTCGCCCATAGACCGGCTGAACTCATTCAATTGTCTTCCGCCCATCCCCCGATCAAGAGCCCGACACACATTAGCGCAGACCAGCCCGAGCTCGACGTACTCGGTTTTGTCGATCATCGAGTCCTGATTGAATGTGAGTTTGGAACGAATCGCCCGAGAAGAGGAGAAACGGACTCTGATTATTGTAAGAAGGACGCTGACTGTGTCAAAAACAGCTGGAGCTGGTGTGATGCTTGTGGCCTCCTTTATGACATTTAAGGCTTCGATGGCTGCATTGAGTGATGAGAGAGAGACTTCGCGGTGTTTCTGCCGTTGGGATTTTGCAGCCATGGCCGGGACTGGAGGCAACTGTAGGAGGAAGGTGTGACATGCAGGCTGTGCGGGAAGACCCGAACCCTAATAGAGATGGGCGGCCGTTATGTCACGGCGCGCCCTGGCGTGCCTCGTGCAAATGGGTCGTCTGATGGCGAGAACTTTATTCGTTGTCGGGGCATACTAAAGTTAAGCTAAGCGTGATTGACCAGTTGCCCAGCCCTTCGTTTTGCAACCAACGCTTTGTGCTCTTATCGTATCCCTCACTAGCAAGAAGGAACACCGACCACATTTTCTGTCCTTATTGGGGTCCTCAGCATGTCCTTCCCATGAATCCCCTTCACAGATCACACTGCCGGAGGTACATCGCCGAAACACTAGTCTATAACGCATCCTCCAAGCCGTTTCTCGCCTTGAATACCAGGTATGTTGTTTCAGACATCGAGATAGTCCAGTTACAAATTAAACGTGGTTTCGGTGGAGGAGAGAGGTCTGGGAAGGAACCACAAGAGGTGTCAGCTAGCTTGTTCGGAGCCATCTGCGTGAAACTCGATGTGGGGGATTCCAACGGTGAGTCTGGCACGCGCTCGAGTTTGCATCATCCCGATTTTCCATAGCACTGACCCGTCCCTCTCAATATTGGGTTTCGAACGATTGGAAGTAGCGGGCCGACCTACAGCTGGGACCAATCTGTCTCATGCAGTTGCTCATCCATCTGCCGTCCCTTGTCCTAGACCCTGTAGGGCGCCGGTGAAGGTGTAACTGAGGCCGGTCGCTACGGTGGTTTCGTCCGCTCGGCTGCGAGGGTCGTGTTATGGAGATTGAGGGGACGGTTGAACCTTGTCGGTCACCCCACTGGTGACATTATGTTCCTGCTGGAGGGCACCGAGTATGGGAATCTACGGCTTGTCACCAGCTACGAGGGAGCCAGGGGTTCAACAGTATCGGTTTCCCAATAATATTCCCCGCCGGGTACCGACCGTCCACCAAATTCGTACAAGTCAACCACAGCACTGGCGATGAACGTCACTCTTTCCCCTCCGTTTGCCATAATGTTCCGGTGGGTATTGACACTCACCCTCTCTCACCCTTAGTGAGGCTTCATTCTGGGGAGAATATAATACACTGCCGAGTGTCGTCAGAATGATTTTGCAGGAGGAGAGGACCGTGGTGAGGTAGACCAGAAACCATCCTCAGGTTCAGAGAATGAGTCGGCGGTCCTGGATTGAGTTCGGTCCTGGTCGATCGGCCGACTCCAGGTTGTCGGATCGGATGCTCCACCCGTTTGGCGTATTTACCCAGGCGGGGTCCGGGACGAGGGCCAGTATTCGATTCCCGGTAGCTACAGCGTATTTTACATCTCGCAGCGACGTATCGATCCCGCAAACAGCTCTTGGTGTATACAGAACTCGTGCACAGAAAGGTGGGGGAGTAGTGGGGGATGTTTGATTCCTGTCCAGGCTCCGCCCGCAACATACCCACCTAGGTGCGCCTGTGAGTGTACCCCTAGTCGAGGAAGTAAAGGTGAGGGCCAGTGAACGGTGCTGAGGAAAACCGGGGGAAGACGTCACGGGAGAACTCGAACGTGATCCGGTTGCCGGGTTTTTCTCCTCCGGGGGGACGGACGCATGAAACCACCACGGTACTACCACCGCCTGTTCCCCTCATGTGGATATCATCCCTGTATTTGCTTGGTTCCCGGCTCGGTATCGGAGTGCTACCACTACTTTTCGTCAGCCCATCGTCGCCGAACTGCATTGACCGGTGGCGTTGGGCAATATACCCTGCAAGACCGCACGCTGACATGAGCCCATGATGGACAGTCTCCTTGTCGGGCCCGAGCTCGTGGCTTCTGCATGTTTGTGGCTGTGTACGCGCGTAACACTGGTGCCACGAGGACCTCTGGCACCACGAGGACCATTGGCACCGGCTCGTGACAACAGGCTGTTATCCGTTCGCTCAACACCCAACGCCCGCCACCTTTCCTCCAACCACCCACCCACCCATATCCTAGCAAGTTTCGACAATGTCCCTTCGCACGGCGAGTCTGGGAGAGATCACACTGGAAGGGTGAGTCCCTCAAAGGTCCACAATTTCGTCTCTGATTCGTGTTTCTCCTCGCAGTCGAGAAGGTGGAGGCAATGAAGCAGGATGTGCGACCGGGGAAAATTCTAACTCCAGTAAGCGGGCGAAGACAAAGCGAAGGCGGTGTGAACCCTGTGCCCATGAACCGCGAAACGGCTGCTGACCATCAAATCACCTTAGATCCAAGAAGCGTCGGAACAGCAACGATTCGAGGAGCCTCGAGGATGATGCACAAGAGTACGCTTTCTAAATTTCGTTGGTTACACAACCATTGATGACTAATACCTAACAGTGGCCAGGACCCAGGAGAAGAGCCAAAGAAGGAGAAGGCTGCAGTAGAAAACGAGAAACCGAGAGACAGGTGGATCCTTCTTTGCATCTTTCCTGGACAACACTGAAACTTCCCTCGCAGTCAGGTACAAGGACCCCACTCAAAACCAGAGGATATTCGTTCCCAATTCTACGAGGGTTACCGAAAGGTGGCCGAGGAATACGACAAGGAGTTCAACAAAAGATATGAGGAGGATTTGAACACAACATTGGTCTTCGTGAGTCTTGCAAGCTGCTCCGATGTATAGGTACTGACTTGGACACAGGCTGGTCTGTTTTCCGCAGTCGCTTCCGCTTTCATCATCGAGGTCGGCTCTCAGCTTCAGCCGGACCCAAACGAAGAGACTGCCGCCCTGCTCCGTGTCCTCATCCACAAGATCGACAACACCACTTTCGGTGATGACGTTCCCACAGTCCCCCAATGGACCGGCCCCCCACGCATGACCGTTCACGTCCAAGCAATCCTGTATGCCAGTCTCGCCGCTTCGCTGTTCTCTGCTTTCCTTGCGATGCTGGGAAAGCAATGGTTGAACCGATACATGTCAACAGATGTGCGAGGGAATGCCATCGAACGCAGTCAGAATCGGCAGCGGAAGCTCAATGGGATCATCACCTGGTATTTCGACCATGTGATGGAGGCACTGCCACTGATGCTACAGGCTGCTCTGTTGCTCCTTGGTGGCGCACTCTCCCGTTATCTCTGGGAGATAGACACCATAGTTGCCTCAGTAGCTCTTGGTGTCACCTCCCTTGGGATTGCCTTCTTCCTTTTCATTGTTTTGGCGGGGTCAGTCTCTGCAGGTTGTCCATATCAAACACCTGGATCCCGAATTCTTCGCTCAGTCACTACTTCAGCTTTCAGAGAAACAATTCACATGATCCAGAGTAATGCTCAGTATTATTGGCCCTGGTGGTCCAGAGACAAGATTGGGGGCTTCTTTGGAGACCTTGTTGTTGAACTCCCTCCTGCATTGGTAGCTGATGGCAGCCACCTTGGGCGAGCAATGGTCCAGCCATTGGTGACATTTGCTCATGAAGTGTGCACCTGGTTGTCTGGTACACCTCATACTCCAGCAGATGGGTTGGACCAACAAACAACCCTGTTGGACCTGGACTGCATCTCATGGATCCTTCAAGCATCATTGGACAGAGATCACCACCTGTCAGCTCTGGAGTACCTTGGAACAATGGTAGCACTCTCCAATTTTGACCCAGCCCTTGTTGTAGGGTGCTTCAGTGTCTTCACCAGCTGTGTAAAGGTCTCCAATGGAAATTTGGTGGTTGCCCAAGGGTTGGAACAACTTGCAATAGTATCTGCAATAGGCCTCCTTCAAACCTTTTCATGCCTCTCAGTCATAGACCTAGCATCAAGTATTCTCACAGATGTTCGTCAACACTATGCCAGAATTTTCCCATATATTATTGATCTTGATGGTCTCCCATCTTACCACATTTTTGGTGTAATTCACTTCATATTATGCCAAAGCTGGAGAGATGAACACTTGCTGCAGTACTGGGATATTCGTAGATGGATCAAGTGGAGAGATTACAAGCCATCCAGTCAGGAATACATTCTATTCACACACTCTCTGGCTAAGCTTGCCCAGTCTGAGTACCAAAGGAGAGATCGTGACAAGAAGGTACCCCGTTGGATCCTCAAATTTGCATTTCATTCCCTATCCCTGGACTCCCTCCCTTCAAACTCAGTCACAGCTGGTTGCCTGTCAATAATTGCAATTGATCTGAACTGTGATGTTCTGGATACTAAGGCTGCAACCCAGGATGAAAGGTATGTTCACACTTAGTAGATGATTACCTCGCTAACCTAGAAGTAGTGCATGGATTAAAGAAATCTCAAGGCTGATAACTGAGAAGCTTCAAGCTATGGTTGACACCAACAATCCAGCTTCAATCTATTCCAAGCGCAAGGCTATTGCTGCATTCATATTGTATACAGTCCAGCAAGGGCAAGATGGGGAACATGAAATGCCTAATGTGTTTTTACACCTTGCTAAGGCCACAAAACAGCCAAACCCCACACAGGTTCATACTGAACAGCCTCCTGCTCCTGTACTGCCTAATGGAGAGAGTCCTGTTTCCATGAAAACTGTCTTTATTCTCCTATCACCTCACCTCCCATGGAAAGAACTTGCAAATAGTCAACACTTGGTTCAACTCTGGACATCAGCAATCTCAGCAGTTCCATATACAGATGAGATTGCTCAGAGTGTGGTAGATACACTATTGCAAATTGCAGCAAATACCTCCTTACAGTTACCTACTGATGTATGGCCATGGTTGAACAAATGCCCCCCACTCCCTCCTGTCTGCAAAGGACGTCAGTGGGGAAGTTCACTGAGTGCTATCCAAACAATCCTAGGACTTAGAGACATTGGAACTCTTACATCATACTTGTCCCTTATCTGGTCAGAGTGGGGTTACTTCAACAAAAGAGGCTATGATACTATGATTGTTCTAATCAGGGAGGAATTCAGTGGAATCAGGATGGAGTACCACCGAAAGAGACTTCTCCAACGTTTAGATTATATTTTGGGTCAGTTGGATCAGGGGTTAGAACACCTGCAACGGCAGAAGCCAAGTATCAGTGAAAGTGCCTTTATGATAATGAATGAAGAAAAAAGGCAGCTCAAGGAGACATTGTTGGAGGTGGATTGGAAAGCAACCTGTAAGTGTCCCAAATTATTAACCCTTCAGTCAACTAAGCTTCTATGGATAGTTGCTGGACATCACTCAGATTTCATGTGTGCAATTCCCCTTCCATAACTATAGTGATGGGTCTGGATGATTTTCTACAACTTCCCTCATCCCACAAATTCACCTTACCAGGCTCCTATGCCCACCATGCATTTATGCAACTCATTACATTCCCCACTCTCTTCTTCTCTCCTAAAATCCCCTGCTGTTATACTTTTATATGTCAGGGACAATGTCAGGATGATGTCAATCCTGAGACAATCTATGATTCAAACAGAACCTAAAGCTTCCATCCTCTCATTCACTCTTGTTCCAACCACCATGCTTGCCTTTTGATTTTATTTTCTTACTGCACTATTTTTTTAGTTGATGATTTGTCCCATGTCTTCAGTGTATGCCATGTGTTCTCTTTGTTGCTATTCCAGTATAAGGATTCATTGGCTTTAGAGTTCTTGAAGATCATCTTGAAATAGACACCTGTAAGCCCAGATGTGAAACAATCAACTATGATATCACCCAGAAAGCCCTTAGGCAGACTCATGATGTAGATATACATCAGTGCAGCATCACAAGTACTGCCAACCAGAATGTTGACTGACTTGTAGAGGTTGCTGTTGGCATGGGTGGACTAGATTCAGACAATCCCCACTCTAAGGGCAAGGAAACAAAGGGCCATTCACTCTGCAGGCAGAAGAGGGTAACAGAAGAGGTAACCAATTTATGGATCTTCATCTGGTATGGGACATGGAAGACAGCAGAAGGGGGGTTGGCAAAGATCTCATAATAGGTGTGTCACATCCACAAGGATAGTGACCTAGAATACAATGATTCTATAAATTGAAGATCCAGATGATGACAACAGTGGATAATACAAGCCCCTTCAGAATTTCGTTAGCAGGACAGCCAAAGTGGGGAATAAGCTTGTGAAGGGTGATGGTACACAGTTGGGATACGGAATGTAGGGGAGGGTATAATCTTGTTGTGGAAAACTGTCCCCAAACCGTAGCCTGCGAGCTATTCGAACCGGGTGGAAAACACCCACATCTAACCTGCACAGCGAAGTACGAGAGAGCACAAGATCACCCATAAGTGTGGTGCTGGGCACAAGAAGCGGGGTTGGGGACGATGGAAACGAGGGTAGCCGACTGGAGGTCGAACGGGAAGAATGCCTAAGAACTTGCCTACCCCACCCACCGAAGCCCCTTCGAACTCCGCACATTTGAGATGAACAACGGGACCACCGGCGCGTCTGACTGGTCGCGGCTACTGATCAGCCTGCAAGAAGGTGGCGAGAAAGAATAGGACATGGAGCAACGTCTTTGAGGATGCCAATGAGAATAAGGACAAGAAAGATGGGAAGATCACAGTCACGTACGTTCAGGTATGTATTTCACTACCACCCCTGTCGGTCAGTGGGGGTAGTATTCTCCCCTCCAGAGTGGCTGCGGCTAAGCGCATCTGGTGGACTAGACCAAGCGGTCGTAGGCGGCTTAGTGTTTCCAGTTGTCGGTCCTGTTGGAGGGATACGCAGCACAGCTCGATTGCTGTGCGGGCGGGTAGGTATTCAGTCGTCAAATAGGGAAATCAAACATCCGGAAAAATGGAGGACCAACAACACATAAAAAGTGAAACAAGTACAGCATGGAAGACGGGGGGACTCGACAACACGGGAGACATATTAATGACGAACAGCGGGACAGCAGAATGCACAATATTAGGAGGTCAACCAGTTAGATAAAGAAGATCATTGGGAGAAGGGGGGAGATGGCGGGTAGTAGCAATAATGAAGACTATGACAGTCGGGAATTAGATTTCCATCTAGACGTGGGGTGTTGTGGGCGAAGGGATTTGTCCGGGTAAACCTGTGAGACGGTGTCCGGTATACCAGGATGAGAGTGGAGAGAGTTAACACGCATAGAAAGGAGCAGTGTTTCCAGGAGCTCACCAGAGGTAATCAGCTTTCCCATTTCTCTTCGATATCACGGAGGAGAGCCCTGCACTCCTCGAGATCTTTCGCCGCTCCGAACCTCTCAAAAACATCGGCCGCACCCAGAGCCTCGGACTTCGCCTCCTCGAACTTGCCCTGTCCATACCAGAACCTGGCCTGGAGCTGCGTTGCGCAAGCCAGATAATATGGGTCATCAATCGCCGCATGCGACTTGGCGCGTTCGATGCTCGTGTGTGCTTCGTCAAACCTGCCTTCCTTGAACAACAGGTCCGCCAGTTCGTAATGATTCCGGGACAGTTGGTCGTGCCATCTGGCAGGGGACGCGATCTTGAGGGCCGTCTCGAAGTGGTCAATAGCTTTCTCTGTCTCTCCCTTGGAATACCATATCTTGCCAAGGACGCGGTGACAACGGCAGACCTGAAATTGGTCGCGATCGCCCGAGAGTAGATCGATTGCTCGCGACGCGGCCTCTTTTGCGGCATCGAGCTGGTTGTCGCCACGCAACGACCAAGCAAGCAGTTCCAAACACTGTGCTTGTCCCGATATGTTATTGAGCCGTTTGAAAATTTCCAAAGCTTCCCTCGCCTGCTGTATCCCTTCCTCATGGAGGCCGAGCATCCTGCCTACATTGCATATCAACATCAGTGTGTCAGCAACCCGAAAGTCATCCCCTCGCTCCCTCCAGAGCTTCAAGATGTGAAGAAGGATCTGTTTGCCCTCCGTGCGATTCCCGACGCGGTCGAACAACAGCGAGAGCTGGGTCAAACACTCTGGCTTGGAGGGGTGGTCATCCGGGAGCCCTTCAATCTTTGGCCCCAGAATAACGAGCCGACCTTTGTGCCAGTAGAGGTGTTGCATAAAGCGAGCACAGATGGTCCAGACTCCACCCGAATTTGGATCGATCGTTGTGAAGACATCGAGCAGGTGCTCGACATTCATATCCTCTGATGCAATCCATCGTCCTTCTTCGAAGCCGGGCTGGCCAGGATTGATCAAAACTGACAACCGGGCAAAGTAATGCCCCTTGATCGTGCGGAGGAGGGGAGACGACCTTGGATCTTTTGGGCAAAGGTAGCTGCGGAGGGGAGCCAGCATCATGACAAATCCGCTGCTTCGGTATGTCAGAGAAAGAGTACAGAGCTTGTCGAAGATGTTCATCCTGTTGGATAGGGCGGGAAAGAGCCAACCAAGGTTGTTCTCATTGACGCCTTGGGGGAAGAAGGCAATGACACCAAGGAGGTCGCGGGCATCGGGGCCAAGTTCACAAAACATCGGTGAGGCGAGCGAAAGTTCGATTGTTGCCGCAAGGCTCTCGTTGTGGTCTGTCCGAAGTACCCGCGTCCGATGCGTCTCCCACTCCCTCGCCAATCGATCGTTGTCCCACTTGTTGTGATGTGCAACGGTGCCAAGAGCGGGTGGAAGTCGAGTTGCTCCAGGATCTTATCGACCAGAACAGACTGTTCGATATTCTTGTATATGCGATAGAAGGCGCTGCGAGCAGCCTCCACCGACAATGTTGGGATCTCGAGAGTCTCGTAGTCGGGAGGGATGGTCGAAATGCGAGACGTGATGCCAAGACAAATGTTGTCGAAGCGACTCAGCTCCTCCACCACCTCGTATATCTCCCGAGCCCCTGGTCCCTGCGGATCGAGAATGAATTCGGCGTTATCGAGAAACAGGATCATGTCCGTTGAGGATAGGAAAGATCGTAGGGGGGCCAGGTCCTCAGGGTTTTCGACCTTTGCACCAACGACCTTGGAGAGCCTGGCGAGGAAGTGAGCACGCGACGCGGGGAACTGATCACAACGGATAAATCGACGGTTGTCGCCGAACCGTTGCTTGATGCGATCGTGGTGAAGGACCGTCAGGGCGATGGACGTTTTCCCGATCCCCCCAGTACCGATGAGAGCTACTGGAGTGAGATCTTCGGCGAGACCAAGGACCCTCTCGATCAGTTCGTTCCGTCCGAAGCAGGCCCTCGGCCGCGGCGGAGGTAGTTCTCCAAGAATGCTATGGAAACGTAAGGTCGTGAACACCATGGTTTTCGAGATTGCTGACCTGGCTTGAGTCTGGGGGGTGATCAGTATTCTGTTGTTAGTGGATACAAAGTCGCACTCACAGAGTGATGCTGGCCGTCAGTACCTTCCTGACCCGTCAACGCGTTCCGATGGATGTCCGCAACCAACACGTGGGTGTTAATTGCAAGTTCAGTCTGAAGGTGAAGTGGTCAGCGATTACCGACAGCGACCGGTCGAACGTACGTTGAAGACATGAAGGACCCCGTTGAGCTCTACCCTCCAAGCGGCAATCACGTCTTTGTCGTTCCTTGCGTGGATGATTCGGGAGAACAAATTCCGTTCACCCTTCTCGATAACGTTTCCCTGGATCTCCGCTACGGTCCTGCGATTGAGAGCGTGGTCAGCAAATCGTGTATGCATCCGTACTCCGGTTTTACTCACGTGTCAACTGCCCAACCGCCTCACCCACAGACCGGTTGAACTCATCCAATCGTCTTCCGTCCATCCCCCGGTCGAGAGCCCGACACACGTTAGCGCACGCCAGCCCGAGCTCGACATAGTCGGTTTTGTTGGCCATCGAGTCCTGGTTAGATGTGAGCCTGGTACGAATCGTCGGAGAAGGGGAGAAACGGACTCTGATCATTGTCAGAAGGACGCTGACTGTGCCAAAAACAGCTGGAGCTGGTGTGATGCTGGTGGCCTCCTTCATGATGTTCAAGGCCTCGATGGCCGTATTGAGTGATGAGATAGTGACGTCTCGCCGTTTCTGTTGTTGGGATTTCGTAGCCATGGTCGAACCTGGAGGTAGCTGGAAGAGAAAGATGTTCCACGCAGGCTGTGCGGGGGGACCTGGACCCTAATAGGGATGAGCGGCCATTTTGTCATGACACGCCTCGCGTAATCGGGTTTTCTGATGAAGAGAATTCAATTCGTGGTCGGGGCACAAGTTAAGCCTGAACGCGATCGAGCTCTCTGCCCTCTCATCACACTTCTCACCAGCAGGAAGAAACACTGATCCCATTGACTGTTTTTCTTGGGTTCCTCAATTATGTTCTTCTCTCGAATCGCTCTCACTCGTTGCACTGCCTGAGGTACGTCATCGAAACTGGACTGTCCCGCAGCCTCCGCTCGTTTCTCACCCCCAATGTGCTTCGGACATCGGGGTAATCCAATTATAAATGAAACGTGGTTACGGCGGGGGGACAAGTCTGGAAACGAATGACGAGGGATGTCAGCTGGCTCGTTCGGAGCCGTCGGCGCGAAGCTCAATGTGGAGAATTCCAAAGGTGAGTCTGACATGCGCTCCAGCTTGCATCATTCTCGCCTTCCATAGCACTAACCCATCACTCTCAATATTAGATTTCGGCCCTCGAAAGTGGCGGGTCTGCCCAAGATACAACCCTCACGTACGACCTATCACCAAAACCCTCACACCTCACGTCGCGCTTTTGTATTCCGCTCCTGGCTATCATGCCATGCCTTGAGTTTGTCGTCTTGTTTTCTTGCTTCAAGTCTAATTCGTACCGGAGTGTAATAGAGTACGAATGAAGATAATAAATTGGTGACCGAATGCATGGCCAGAACGACCCGTACGCGCGTAAAGAAATATGCGGAGACTTCGAAAAGGCAAGTGCGAGACCCCGACCGCTTTTATATATTTGGCTCAGTCGGCTCGTTTGATTGAATCGACATGGGCAAGCAACTAGCCGTATACCGTCGACGTCGTTAACAGAGCTGCAATGTTATGCACCCATGACAAAACCCCACCGTGCGGTCGGTGTATGACGCGTAATAACGGGTGAGATCGCCGTGGGTTTGTATGACCACGGGACCCCCAAGCATCAGTATCCACAAGTAATACCCGCCCAGTACGTTGTGTAGGCCAGCAAGTCGCATGGGGAAATAGAGTGTCGGAAACAATAATCAATCCGCGACACAAAAAAGCGGAGCATGTACGATAAGTGGAAGACGAGGGACTAGGCAACACGAGATGCAGATCAATCAGATCAAGTACGGGCAACGGGAAAACGAAACGCACAATATCAAAAGGCCGACCGGTTAGATGAAGATTCTTGGGAGAAAGAGGGAGAGGGCGGGTAGCAGCAACAATGAAGACTATGACGGTTAGGAACTGTATTCCTGCCCGGACGTGGGGCCGGTTGCGCGCGGAAGGGTGTCCGGTACGCCAAGCTGAGAATGGAGAGTTAACACATATAGGAAGTAGCAATATTTCCGTGAGCTCACCAGTGGTAACCAGCATTCTCATTTCTCTTCGATATCACGAAGGAGAGCCCTGCAGTCCTCGAGATCCTTCGCCGCTCCGAACCTCTCAAAAACATCGGCAGCGCACAGAGCCTCGGACTTCGCCTCCTCAAACTTGCTCTGTCCATACCAAAACCTGGCCTGGAGCTGCGTTACGCAAGCCAGATAGTATTGGTCATCGATCGCCGCGTGCGACTTGGCGCGTTCGACGCTCGCGTGTGCTTCGTCAAACCTGCCTTCCTTGAAGAACAGGTCCGCCAGTTCGTAATGATTCCGAGACAGTTGGTTATGCCATTTGAAAGGGGACGCAATCTTGAGGGCGGTCTTGAAGTGATCAATTGCGTTCTCTGTCTCTCCCATGGAATAGCATATCTTGCCAAGAATGCGGTGACAACGGCAGACCTCAAATTGGTCGCGATTGCCCGAGAGAAGGTCGATCGCTCGCGACGCGGCCTCTTTTGCGGCGTCGAACTGGTTATCGCTATGTAGCGACCAAGCAAGCAGTGTCAAAGTCCGCGCTTGTCCTACTGTGTCATTGAGCCGTTTGAGAATTTTCAATGCTTCTCTCGCCTGCTGTATTGCTTCTTCATGGAGGCCGAGCACCTGGTTTACATTGCATATCAACCTCAGTGTGTCTGCAACCCGAAACTTGTCCCCTCGCTCTCTCCAGAGTTTCAAGATGTGAAGAAGGAGTCGTTTGCTCTCCACGCGGTTCCCGACGCGGTCGAACAAAAGTGAGAGCCGGGTCAAGCACTCTAGCTTGGAGGGATGGCCATCCGGGAGCCCTTCAATCTTCGGCCCCAGGATAACGAGCCGACCTTTGTGCCAATAGATGTGTCTCATGAACTGAGCGCAGGTGTCCCAGACCTCGCGCGATCTTGCATCGATGGTTGTGAAGATATCGAGCAGGTGCTCGACATTCACATCCTCTGATGTGATCCACCGCCCTTCTTCGAAACCAGGGTCGCCAGGATTGATGGAAACCGACAACCTGTCGAAGTAACGCTCCTTGATTGTGCGGAGGAGGGGAGACGACCTTGGATCTTTGAAGCAAAGATAGTCGCGGATGGGCGCAAGCATCGTGACGAATCCGTTGTTTCGGTACGTCAGAGAAAGAGTACAGAGCTTGTCGAAGATGTTCATCCTGTTGGAGAGGGTGGGAAAGAGCCAATCAAGGTTGTTCCCATTGACACCTTGAGGGAAGAAGGCAACAACGCCAAGGAGGTAGCGGGCATCGGGGCCAAGTTCACGGAACATCGGCGAGGCCAGCGAAAGTTCGATCGTTGCCGCAAGACTCTCGTTGTAATCCGTCCGAAGTACCCGCGTCCGGTGTGTCTCCCACTCCCTCGCCAATCGATCGTTATCCCACTGGTTGTGATGCGCGACGGTGCCAAGTAGGGTCACCGAAAGTGGGTGGAAGTCCAGTTGCTCCAGGATCTTATCGACCAAACTGGACTGGTCGCCATTCTTGTATATCCGGTAGAAGGTATTGCGCGCAGCCTCCACCGACAATCTCGGGATGCCGAGAGCTTCGCATTCGGGAGGGATGGTCGAGATGCGAGACGTAATTCCAAGACAAATGTTGCTGAATCGACTCAGCTCCTCCACCACCTCATATATCTCCCGAGCACCCGGTCCCTGCGGATCGAGAATGGATTCAGCGTTGTCGAGAAACAAAATCATGTCTGTTGAGGATAGGAAGGGTCGTAGGGGGGCCAGGTCCTCAGGATTTTCGACCTTTGCACCAATGATCTTGGAGAGTCTGGCGAGGAAGTGAGTGCGCGACGCGGGGAACTGATCACAACGGATGAATCGACGGTTGTCGCCAAACCGTTGCTTGATGCGGTCGTGGTGGAGGACCGTCAGAGCGATGGACGTCTTTCCGATCCCCCCTGCACCGATGAGAGCGATTGGAGTAAGGTCTTCGGCGAGACGAAGGACCTTCTCGATCAGTTCGTCCCGTCCGAAACAGGCCCTCGGCGGGTGCGGAGGCAGTTCTCCAAGAATGCTATGGAAATGTGAGATCGTGAACCCCATGCTATTCGAGATTGCTGACCTGGCTTGTGTCTAGGGGGAGGTCAGCATTTTGTTGTTGGTGGATGGAGAGTCGTACTCACCGAGTGATGTTGATTGTCGATACCTTCCTGACCTGTCAACGCGTTCCGATGCATATCCGCAACCAACACATGCGTATTAATTGCAAGTTCAGTCTGAAGGGGGAGTGGTTAGCGATTGCCGAAGGCAACCGATCGAACGCACGTTGAAGACATGAAGGACCCTATTGAGCACTACATTCCAAGCGGCAATCATGTCTTTGTCGTTCCTTGCGTGGACGATTCGGGAGAATAGATTCCGTTCACTCTTCTCAATGACGTTTCCTTGGATCTCGGCCACGGTCCTGCGATTGGGAGCGTGGTTATCGAATCGTGCACGACATCCGTGCCCCAGTTTTACTCACGTTGTCAATTGCCCAACCGCCTCGCCCACAGACCGGCTGAACTCATCCAATCGTCTTCCGTCCATCCCCCGGTCAAGAGCCCTACACACATCAGCGCATGCCAGCCCGAGCTCGACATAGTCGGTCTTGTTGGCCATCGAGTCCTGGTTAGATGTGAGCCTGGAAAGAATCGTCGGAGAAGAGGGGAAACACACTCTAATCATTGTCAGAAGGAAGCTGACTGTGCCAAAAACAGCTGGAGCTGGTGTGATGGTTGTGGCCTCCTTCATGATTTTCATGGCCTCGATGGCCGTATTGAGCGATGAGAAAGTAACGTCTCGACGTTTCTGTTGTTGGGATTTTGTAGCCATGGTCGGGGCTGGGGGTAGCCGCGAGAGAAAGGTTTGGCGTAATAGGGATGGGCGGCCATCTAGCACGCCTCGTGTGAACGGGCTGTCTGATGAAGAGGATTCTGTCAATTCTACAGGTTGAGCTGAACGCGATCAACCGATCACCGGCACCCCCACTGGTCCCGGTTCGTTTCGCAGCCAACGCACTCTGTCCTCCCACCGTATCTATCACTGGCAAGAAGGAATACGTATACTATCGACCGTTCTTCTTGGGTTCTTCAACCACATCCCTAACCCGTTGCATCATCCCTTGTTCATCGGTCACATCCTTTTGCGGACAGTCGCTGATGTGGTGTTTGGGCTTGGTATAATGTTTCGCCTGAGATCTACCCAGTCGCCTCGCTTCTACGTTACTTAGAAATGTATCTAGCTTTACAGCGAGTCCTCACTCCTAGGACACTTCGGAGAACCCTGCTCACCCCCCTTGCTACCCTTTCCAAACCTCAGACACGAATCGCTCCTTCGGACACGCTCGAAGTTGTCCGTCGGTCCGAGACGACGCCTTCAACCGCAACGTCAGGATCTTCTCCGTCGGCCTGGGGATTATCCAAACCACCCTTCCGCTCTGAGTCACAGTAAGACCGGGGCACGCGATGAGCGTCCTGAAACTGGAGCTTACTTCGTCTGTGACCTTTGATCCTCTCATCCATATCCTTCTTCGCACGCTCGGGTTTGTTCTGTTTCTCTACCTGAATCCGCTTCCCATACTCCTTTTTCTGTCGCCTCCTTCACCTCTCCTAGCCCCGGTGGACCCGTTCGACAGACGTCAACAGATACGTCGCATGCGCGAGCCAGAATCGGCCGTTTTGGGAAAGCAGTCTGCAGGGTGTGTGAATGGGGATTTGTGTTTCGAGGCAAGGGTGCTGGCTGCTTTGGCGCTACGAAGGGCTGGTTTGTAGCTACGACATTTGGTGAGTTGGAAAATTTTATAAGTGGTGTGTCGATTCAAGTCGTCCTTGTGGTCAACTATATGAGACTCTGGGCAAGGGATGTACAGGGCAGCTTGGGGTCGAGTTGGATTGTTTCCCTGATGCTCTGGAGGGCATGCTACGCAAATGATGAGATAAATCGCCTGCTGAACAACCGAGGGGGTCAGATTGTTGATACAGGAAAATCATTCGACTCGGAGAACGCGCACCTTGTTAACAACGAAGCGTCGCTATCACCGGGGGGTTCACCTTCCTCAGTTTTGGTACCTTCAGAACTAGAGCCCCCATCTTCGAGGTGTTCAATGACCCCGACTCACCGCCATAAAGCGAGTTGGGGATTTGGTGGGTAGTGGAGGGGAAGCCATATCATCGCGTGCATTCTGCAGTGCCTGTCTCAATCAGCGTAAGTGCCGGATGGGTGGAGGAAGATCTGCTTGCAAACGCGTCGATGACGGATTTCGTTAAACTCTGAAGTCAAACAAGCCACTATAACAGACACTTACTGATCATTGTCGCGAGAAAGGAGAGACAATAGCCGGCTTGGAGTTGAACACCTGTTCGGTCAAATGGTCGGCTGACCTCAAGTCCACCATCTGGACTATGACCCAAGTATCCCCTCCAATAAAAAGGACTTCAATAAAAAGGACTTCCCCGTTCTGTTCGACGAGGATTGCTGTCGAGAGTGCAAGCATTGTTTAGCACTCTCGACACTCCCAACGCCTTGGAGCGACGATGCGGATGGGACGGTCTGGATGGTGTTATGGAGCCCGAACGGGTAAGCGGGGCGTTCGCGATGATAACTATCAGGTTTGAAATTCGAAGGTCAATCCAGGTCGAGAGTGGGAGATTCACTCTAACATACTTTGGAGGGATTGAGGGTAATTCTTCAGTCAGCTGCTTGTCAGATTTCTGATACAAATCCGAATCCACCGCCAAGGCGAAATCGTTGTCAAGAACCCCCCTCAAGTCCCCCGTCACATCCGGGACTTTCGACCATTCACGTATCATCTACCCCACTCGACATGGCCCGCTCTTCCGTTCCCCGCTTGTCAAAGTCCTCGAGACGATAGGGTTTTCACCACCATCGCCTGAGATCCTCGTGGGTTCGCAGAACAACCTTCATGAGCCCTCAGACTCAGACCCAGAGACGCAAGAGGAGAGGCGGACAGGAAAAATTGGGCATTGGGGAGCCCTCCGATGAGGAGGTAAGAGAGAGGTACTGGGTAGCCTCTTGAGAGTTCATATGTGTTGTGGGGTTCTGTGATGCTCGTCCTGTTCTCATGGCTTCGCTGGTCACTGGCAGACTCTCACTTTGTAGACGAAATCCACGTACGGAGAGGGTATGCACCCATTGCCTTGTTCAGGCCCAGCCACATCCCTCCGACTCGAAGGTCCAGCCCACACAGTATGTCGAATTCTGTATATTCAATGGTCTTAACATGGGTATTGGAATCGGGGATGTCCTGTTGGTCGGTTGAGAACCTCGTCCCGCGAGGTTCGTGGTGAGGTCTCAGCGGAGTGGCCCCGCATGAGTTCGCGTTCCGGGGTGGGGATTAACTGGAGGAGCTGGGGCCATAACGCGTAATTGGGATATTGAACGGAAGAGGTTCCGATGCACGTCGAGCTGCCCCTGTTGAAAGCCCGTACGGGTCGTGACAAAGGTAATAAGAGACAGAACGCAGTCGCTTGTCTTCAGAGCATCGTCGAGGGGGCCCTTGTAAGTATGTTTGCCGTGCCAGATGGGTTGGTGGCAGGCCCCTTCCCGGCCCCCGATGGGGCAACCGGGTGTTTACCGGGCCGGGATTGTTTCCTTTTATCTCCACACTCGTCCCGTTGGCAGCCCCATGTTGGTATGTCCATTCACCGACGGCTGGGGAGGAACCCGTTCCGGACCGCACCCAATCCTCCTTGACCTCCGTCCCACGTCGGTCGAACTCAAAAGAACGCAGACACTAACTGGCCGTTCGACAGAGGCCGACGTCGACGCGACAAATCGCCGAAGTAGACCTGGATTCGAATGAGCGAATACTGCCATGACATCGGATGCCATGGAAGACCGGCTATCGAAAACCAAGGAGGATGAGGAAACCGTGTCCAGCCCAGCCATCGCTACACCCGGTGCGGATGACGTCGGTTGCCCGGATGGCTGGTTGCTTGGCTGGTTGCAGGTCTGTAGTCTTGGGCGTGAGTCATATGTCCGTTCTCGCCTTTTTGAGTTTTCTGACGAGGTCCGGTCATGCAGTCTACTTGTGCCCCTTTCCCAACGTGGGTCACACTCTCCGAGCTCATTGCTGAGTCGCCGACTTACCTCGCACGACCCCCCAGATTCGGTCTTGTCAATGCCTGGGGAGTGCGTGTTCCAACCCCCCCCCTGCCCACTGGTGCCGCGACTAATCGTCGAAACAGGGGTTCCAATCCTCCCATCAACGGGCCCCAATACCAGAGACCCCGACCTCGAAGATGTGGGTGCCCAATCTTCAACGTTTTCTCGCTTCGGTCTAATATCCGACCGCCAGCGCATGGATCGGTTCCACTCAGGTATGACACGACCCCCCCTTCTTCGCGACACAGAGCTTACGTACACGCAGTACGCTCTGATTTTCCTCCCAGGGCTCATCGTAGGCTGTCTCCGTGACCCGGTTACCCCAAGCGCACCTTTATTTTCAGGTCAGTAATATAGGTTTTATCCGGCATAGCGAGCATTATCTGACAACGAACTCGAAATCAGTGTACTTCTGGTTGTAGCGACAGTAATCAAGCCAGAATGCAAGGAGTTTTGGCGACTACTTCGTCAGGGTCTCCCGACCGGGCTTTGCTGTGGAATGATGATCTTCGGCTCACTCCCTACCACCATTTCACAGTGGTTCAAGAAACAGAGATGATTGGCGTTCGGCGTTGTTGCCACCGAATCGTCATTGGGTGGAATAATCATCCCGATCCTCCTAAACACACTGGCCCCCTCTCTTTGCACGGTTTCGAGATACCTGCATTCAAAATGTTCAATCTCAGTGGCTTTCTTAACTTCCTTGGTCTCTGAACCCGTAGGTTTTATCACCCTTCCCCTTCCACCGCGATTTATTCCGGAATCATCGCCGATGGGGTTGGAATTTTGACCTTGACCGTCCCGTCAACCCTCCTGTGCGCGATCATGTCGTACGCCTGGCCATTCGCCGCGACAAAAGGATCCCTCGGAATTATCTACAGGTTCTGCTCCGGGGCATGTGTTTCGCCGCTTCCGATATCTGTTGTAATGATGGGTGACATGCATGATGCCGAGAGTAGTACAGGGATGGTTTTGACGTGCATTGTGCTTGGAGCGATCCATGGGCCTCAGATTTCTGGTGCTATCGCCGACGCCACTGGCAGATTCGAGGCTGTTGGCCACTACACAGGCATCGTCCTTGGATCTCCCTCCGTTTGTTGCCGTCGTACTAAATCGCCCTCTCTTATTCCCTTTCCCTCAGGATCGTGCATCCTTATCGCTGTTGTATCATTGTACCTCACGAAATACCTGATGATCGGCAGCCTGCGCGGGAAATGTTATTTTTGGAATTCAAGGGATGATAGACATCCTTTGCGTTCCACGACTGTGGTGGTATCAGCGCTCTTCGCGAACTCGCACCATACCGATTTATCCTCCCTCGCGCGAGGAGATGCCACCACACGTTATCACGGACGCGTTTGCTTCCTGTTTTCTTGTTTTCTCACATATAGCACACACCCACACGTACGACCTGTCACCAAAATATTCACGCCTTACGTCGCGCTTTTGTATTCCGCCTCCGACTGTCATGTCCATGTCTTGAGCTTTGTTGTCTTGTTTTCTTGTTTTAAGTCTAATTCGTAGCAGAGCGTAATAGAGTACGAATGGAGATTATAAATTAGTGACTGTATGTAAGGCCAGAACAACCCGTACGCGCGTAAAGAGATATTTGAGGACTTCGAGAAGGCCTATGCGAGACCCCGCCAGCTTTAAGCTGGCTCAGTCGGCTCAGTCGATTGAATCGACACGAGCGACGAATCCTGGCACTACGACGTGTAACAACAGAATAGATCAGTGTGGCCTTGGAGGACCAGGGATCCCCGGCGCCAGCACCCACAGATAGCGTTTGCCCAAAGGCACGTTGTGTAGAAGTTAGCAATAATTACCGCCAACAATGTCGGCCGCCACATAGAGAGATCAAACTTGGGAAATAATAGACGATCCACAATACACAAAAGTGCGAAACAGGTGCAGCATAGAAGACAGGGAACCGGACAACGGGATACAGGTCAATTACAAGCAGGGGGAAAACAGAACGCACAATATTGGGGGGTTAATCAGTTAGATAGAGAACGTCCTTGAAAGAGAGAGGGAGATGGGGGTAGCAGCGATAACGAGTATTGCGGTAAGGAACTAGATTTCCGTCCAGACGCGGGCATGGTGTCGGTTGTGCGCGGAAGGTTGTGTCCGGGTGAGCTCGTGAGATGATGTCCGACATGCCAAGCTGAGAATGGAGGGTTAACACACGTAGAGGGTAGCGGTGTTTCCAGGGGCTCACCAGAGGTAATCAGCTTTCCCATTTCTCTTCGATATCACGGAGGAGAGCCCTACAGTCCTCGAGATCTTTCACCGCTCCGAGTCTCTCAAAAACATCGGTAGCGCCCAGAGCCTCAGACTTCGCCTCCTCGAACTTGCCCTGTCCACACCAAAAGTTGGCCTGGAGCTGCATTGCACAAGCCAGATAGTATGGGTCAACGACCGCCGCGTGCGACTTGGCGCGTTCGACGCTCGCGTGTGCTTCGTCAAACCTGCCTTCCTTGAAGAACAGGTCCGCCAGTTCGTAATTATTCCGGGCCAATTGATGGTGCCAGTTGGGGGGGGACGCAATCCTGAGGGCAGTCTCGAAGTGGCCGATGGCCTTCTCTGTCTCCCCCTTAGAACAGCATATCTTGCCAAGGACACGATGACATTTGCAGACCGTAAATCGTCCGCGTCCGTCCGAGAGAAGATCGATCGCTTGTGACGCAGCTTCTTCTGCGGCGTCAAGTTGGTTGTCACTGTGCAACAACCAAGCAAGCTCTTCCAAAGACCATCCTTGTCCCGATATGAGATTGAGCTGTTCGTAAATTTCCAATGCTTCTCTCCCCTGCTGTATCCCTTCCTTGTAGAGGCCAAGTGTCTGGTTTACACTGCATATCAACCTCAATGTTTCAGCAATCTGAAAGTCATCCCCTCGCTCTCTCCAGAGCTTCAAGGTGTAAAGAAGGAGCTGTTTGCTCTCCGCGCGATTCCCGACGCCGTCGAACAACAGTGAGAGACGGGTCAAACACACTGGCTTGGAGAGGTGGCCATCCGGGAGCCCTTTAATTTTTGGCCCCAGGACAACGAGCCGAATTTTGTGCCAGTAAAGGTGTTGCATGAAACGATCACAGGTGTCCCAGACCTCGTGCGAGCCCGCGTCGATCGTTGTGAAGACATCGAGCAGGTGCTCGACATTCATATCCTCTGATGTGATCCACCGCCCTTCTTCGAAACCGGGGTCGCCAGGGTCGATGAAAGCTGACAACCGGGCGAAGTAACGGTCCTTGATTGTGCGGAGGAGAGGAGACGACCTTGGATCTTTGGGGCAAAGATAGTCACGGAGGGGTGCCAACATCATGACGAATCCGTTGTTTCGATACGTCAGAGAAAGAGTGCAGAGCTTGTCGAAGATGTTTGTCCTATTGGAGAGGGTGGGAAAGAGCCAATCAAGGTTGTCCTCGTCGACACCTTGAGGGAAGAAGGCAACTGCGCCGAGGAGGTCGCGGGCGTCGGGGCCAAGTTCACGGAACATCGGCGAGGCCAGCGAAAGCTCGATCGTTGCCGCAAGGCTCTCCTTGTGGTCTGTCCGAAGTACCCGCGTCCGGTGCGTCTCCCACTCCCTCGACAATCGATCATTATTCCACTGGTTGTGATATGCGACGGTGCCAAGCAGGGTCACCGAGAGCGGGTGGAAGTCCAGTTGCTCCAGGATCTTATCGACCAAATTGGACTGTTCGCCATTCTTGTATATCCGGTAGAAGGTATTGCGCGCAGCCTCCACCGATAATGTCGGGATGCCGAGAGCTTCGCAGTCGGGAGGGATGGTCGAGATGCGGGACGTGATGCCGAGACAAATATTGCTGAATCGACTCAGCTCCTCCACCACCTCATATATCTCCCGAGCACCTGGTCCCTCCGGATCGAGGATGGATTCAGCATTGTCGAGAAACAGGATCATATTTGTTGAGGACAGAAAAGGTCGTAGGGGGGCCAGGTCCTCAGGATTTTCGACCTTTGCACCGACGACCTTGGAGAGTCTGACGAGGAAGTGAGCGCGGGAGGCGGGGAACTGATCGCAACGGATGAATCGACGGTTGTCGCCAAACCGCTGCTTGATGCGATCATGGTGGAGGACCGTCAGAGCAATGGATGTTTTCCCGATCCCCCCTGCACCGATGAGGGCGATTGGAATGAGATCTTCGGCGAGACCAAGAACCCTCTCTATCAGTTCGTCCCGTCCGAAGCAGGCCCTCGGCGGCTGCGGAGGCAGTTCTCCAAGAATGCTATGGAAATGTGAGATTGTGAACCCCATTCTATTCAAGATTGCGGACCTAGCTGGAATCTGGGGGGTGGTCAGTATTCGGTCGTTGGTGGATGGAGAGTCGCACTCACCGAGTGATGTTGGCCGTCGGTACCTTCCTGACCTGTCAACGCGTTCCGATGCATATCGGCAACCAGCACATGAGTATTAATTGCAAGTTCAGTCTGGGGGAGGAGTGATTAGCGATTGCCGAAAGCAACCGATCGAACGTACGTTGAAGACTTGAAGAACTCCGTTGAGCTCTACCCTCCAAGCAGCAATCACGTCCTTGTCATTCCTTGCGTGGATAATTCGGGAGAATAAATTCCGTTCACCCTTCTCGATGACGTTTCCCTGGATCTCCGCCACAGTCCTGCGATTGGGAGCGTGGTTAGCGAATCGTGCGTGATATCCGTGCCCCGGTTTTACTCACGTTGTCAACTGCCCAACCGCCTCGCCCACAGACCGGCTGAACTCATCCAATCGTCTTCCGTCCATCCCCCGGTCGAGAGCCCGACACACATTAGCGCATGCCAGCCCGAGCTCAACATAGTCGGTCTTGTTGGCCATCGAGTCCTAGTTAGGCGTGAGCCCGAAATGAATCGTCGGAGAAGAGAAGGGACGTACTCTGATCATTGTCAGAAGGACGCTGACTGTGCCAAAGACAGCTGGAGCTGGTGTGATGGTCGTGGCATCCTTCATGATACTCAAAGCTTCGATGGCCGCATTGAGTGACGAGATAGTAACATCTCGGCGTTTTTGTTGCCGGGATTTTGTAGCCATGGTCGAAACTGGAGGCAGCTACGAGAAAAATGCGTGGCGCGCAGGCTGCGTGGACCCTAATAGAGATGGGCGGCCATCTTGTCACGATATGCCTCGTGGGCGGGCTGTCTGATGAAGAAGATTGTATACGTGGTCGGGGTATGGCAGGCTAAGCTGAACGCGATCGACCGATCACCCTCACTGGTCCTTCGTTTTTTGCACCCAACGCTCTCTGTCCCTCCATCGTACCTCTCGCTAGCAAGAAGAAACGCAGATTCCATCGACCGTTCTTATTGCGTTTCTCAACCACGCCTCTCACCCGTTACACAGCCCGAGGTACGCTGTTGAAACACTCATCTGCCCCGTATCCTCCACCCGCGTTTCACATACAATATGCTTCAGATACCGGGGTAGTCGAGTCGTAAGTCGGGTGTGGTCGCATTATGGAGGAGAGACCTGGACAGGAATGACGAGAGATGTCAGTTGCCCACCATACTCGCGGTACTGAGCTCACGCACACGCAGTGCGCTCTGATTCACTTTCTAGGGCTCACCACAGGCCCGCTCTGTGGCTTTGGCTACTTCAGGCGTACCTTCAGGTCAGTGATGCGGGACTTTGTTTAGAATAGCGAGCATTATCTAATAACATACTCAAAATCAGTGCGCTTATAGTTGTAGCGATAGTTGTCACTGCCGAATGCAGGGAGTTCTGACAACTGTTCCCCTACTAGGGTCTCCTGAACGGGTTCTGCTGTAGAACGATCTTCGGCTCACTCCCTGTCATCATTTCAGTGATTCGAGAGACGGAGATCACCGGCGTTCGGTGTTGTTGCCACTGGGCGTTCGTCGTTGAGAGTGACTGATGAACTTACTCAGGTTCAAGTGGACAATATGAGCTATTGCCCCGATCGAGCTCTTTACGATCATGGTCGCCAACCCGGTGAGCTTTTCAGTGGCGGGCTCAATGTGCATCGACTTACTAGCATTCCCTCCAGACTCTCAGGCGAAAGATTATTCCTCCTGAACACATTGGCCCCTTCTTCTCTTGGCGCGATTTAAAAATACCTGCGTTCAACGTGTTCGTTCTCGGCGGTTTTCTCGATTTCCTTGGCCTCTATACACGTGAGTTTTATCACCTTTTCCCTACCACCGCCGCGCGGCTAATCCGAACCTTCTGAAAGTCCTGGCTTACATCAATCTAAGCACAATCAGCGTTGGAATTTCCCCCAAATTCTCTTCTACTTACTTCCCATCACAAGCGCAGGGTCAGCTTGCGCGGAAAATACTGATGCCAGAACCGAAGAGACGATAGACACCCATCGCGTTCCAAGGCCGTGGTAACATCGACGCTCTCCGAAAACTCGTCGCCGGTTGGGCGATGCTGGTTTACCCTCCCGCACGCAAGCAGACGCCCCGCACGCTAAAATTTATGTCATTCAGGAAACCACGTTCAACGACCACACGTCACCACGAATGCATCTACCACTCAGTCCCCCGTTTCAACACACAGCATACACATACACGTAAGGCCCACCGTCAATACTTTCACGCCCCGCGTCGCACCTTTGTAATCCGCCGCCTATCGTGTCATGTCTCGAGTTTTGTCGCTTTTGAGTCCAATTCGTGGCAGTGTAATCAATACAAATGAAGATTAGGAATTGGTGACCGTATGTACAGCCAGAACAACATCCACACACGACACCCGTATACAAATATCTGAGGGCTTTACGGCAGGTGGGAGACTTTAGCCGCTTTCAGTCGGCTCAGTCGGCTCGCTCGGTTGATCCGACATGTGCGGCGGGCCCTGTACTGTCGTTGTCGACCGGGCAGGGGTGTTATGCACGCACGCAAAAACCCTACTATGTGACTGGTGTACGGTGTGTAACAACATAAGAGATCTCTGCAGCCTTGGAGAACCACGGGATCCCCAGTTGCAGCACCCGCGAACAACGTTTGCCAAAAGCACATTGTACGTACATAGATCAGCAAGAGCCGCCGTCAACAATGTCAGCCGTCACATAGAGAAATTAAATGTTGGAAATCAATGGATGATCTACGGCACGTAAAAAGCAAAACAAGTTGGAAGACGGGGAACTAGACAACACGAGGGACAGTTCAACGACAAGCAGCGGGTCAACAAAACGCACAATATTAGGAAGTCGATCAGTTAGATAGAGAAAATCCTTGGGAGATGGGGGGGGGGGTGGCAACTATAACGAGGAGTATGACGGTCAGGAATTGGATTTCCGTGCAGACGCGGGTATGGGGCCGGTTGTTCGTGGAAGGGTGTGCCTGGGTGAATTCGCGGGGTGGTGTCCAACGCCCCAAGCTGGGAGTGGAGAGTTAACACACATAGGAAATAGCAATATTTCCACGAGCTCACCAGAGGCAACAAGCTTTCTCATTTCTCCTCGATATCACGGAGAAGAGCCCTACACTCCTCGAGATCTTTCACCACTCCGAACTTCTCAAAAATATCGGCAGCGCGCAGAGCCTCAGACTTCGCCTCTTCGAACTTCCCCTGTCCATACCAAAACCCAGCTTGGAGCCGCATTGCGCAAGCTAGGAAGTACGGGTCATCGATCGCCGCCTGCGATTTAGCGCGTTCGATGC
>Ga0307517_10001302_pt1 | contig 41885 bp, 46 predicted proteins | sample 23_EM_MG_FD_194515 | JGI IMG/M metagenome (GOLD analysis project Ga0307517, IMG submission 194515) | Populus trichocarpa ectomycorrhiza microbial communities from riparian zone in the Pacific Northwest, United States - 23_EM | ecosystem: Host-associated > Plants > Roots > Unclassified | place...
CGGGGAAGGGGGAGGGGACGTCGGCGGGGTCGCTGATCCAGGAGGAGATTTCGGGGTCGAGGGGCAGATAGAGGGAGTGGTGGGGGGGAGCAAAGTCATAGGCAAGGGGGTGGTGCTTGAGCTCTGGCTCTACGTCGTCGTAGTGGTCCCAGGGGAGACGGAAGGGGTGGGGGTCGTCTAGGTCGATGCCGAAGATGAGGTGGTCGCTGTCTGGGGCGACGAGGAGGGGTGCAGTAGAGACGGGCATTGCAGTGCGGGAGAGAGCGACATGGATAAGGCGCAGGATTCGCATTCCTATTATACGGCGACAGGCAAGATACAATCTACGCAGACGAACTGAACCGGTGAACCAGCCCGGCTCCCGAATTGGCACCCCTGACCCGGGTGAACGGCTCCCACGCTCATTGGCCCGCCTCTCCCTCTCCTCGTCGGTCTCGCTCCGCCATCAGCATCGGCAGCAGGTAGATGCGCGACCACACCTTTTCGCGTTCCAGTTCTCTGTCTCGTCGTCAGCAGAGGCCCCTTCAGGTTCAGGTGCCCACCTTCTTTCCAGATTCCCCTTTCCCACACGATAGAACCCGTACCCACAGATCGCTGTCACCCCTCCCAGTATCACATATGCGCCTGGGCCCCGCAGCGGCAGGTTGCGTCGGTACTTGATAGCCTCAAACCCCCCCAGTGGGGGCATGTCCCTACCACAGTCAATGCATTACTTTCTCGCCCTGCATCGCGTGCCACTCACTGTCGGTGCGGTGTATTCACTGCACCCCCGTCAGCAGCAGCCACAATAACTATAGTCGTATACTCACTTTCACGCTTGATGGGGGAGAGAAAGGACAGCGCCGTGTGCCCAACAATCTCCTCCATCACGTGACTGCTCCATACATACCGCGTCAATAGATTTGTGCCCACAATGTCGCCAGCGTCTGCCACGTACAGCAACGCCCCGTTTTGATTGTCGACAACAATGAACGCAGCTCCCGACCTGAGGCTCAGACAGAAGCAGCCCCCTGTCGGTATTGCTGCTGGCGCTGAGGATGCCAAGTACCAGGCAAAATACAAGGAGCTGAAACGGAAAGTCAAAGACATCGAGGCTGTATGTTCCATTCACCGTCCTCTGTCCTCCCCTCACCCCCCCCTCGTCGTCTAGGACAATGACAAACTGCACTTCAAGGTCCTCCAGTCAAAACTCACTATTCGCAGAATGAAAATGGAAAGGGCGTATGTTGTACATATTACTTCTCCCTCTGCTCTTCCTAACCTTTCTGACAGAATACTCTACGAACGCCTGACCACCATACCCCCCTCTCCAACCCCCCACGATCGCCATCCGTTGCCTCCCATGTCTGTTATCCAAGGAGGCGGCCCCGTCGGTCCACCACATCCTGCTCTCCATCTCCGTCCCCCGGCTGGTACTCAACCACAACACTATCCATTCCACCCTAGCCCTAATGTCGATCTCGACCAACAAAGGCCTGGAGGAGGTCCCGCCCCTCATATTCATGCAGGTCTCCATCCACATCACCATCAACAGCAACCGTCTCATAGCCGTGGTGGCGACCCGAGAATGAACCTGACCCCGGGGATAGATCCACGCAATCCATCTCTTGACAATCAGCCTGCGTCTCCCCGTTTGTCTGTCCATTCTCCTCCGAGCAGGATTTCATCAACACATGAAGCCACCATTCCCCGTCAATCACAACATACCATTCTTCCCCCATCTTCTGTTTCGTATGAACCCAGAGGAGACAACCATCATGCCCATACATCTCCAGCTTTGTCCCACCATAACACCCAGGGTGGTGGTTCGCATTCCCGCAAACGGTCCCACTCACATTCGTCTCCACGAGCCCCACTCCCTCATCAAATCGAAGGCCATGCCAGTCATATTCATGCTGCCCAACCGTACCGCGTCCTGTCGAGTGGACCCAACAACAACAACAACCCTGCCCATGGCCCTGGTTCTGGGACGGTTACTCCAGCTGGTCCATTAGGGCACCAGTATCCTGAAAACTTACCTCTCAATAGTCCACCAATCTCGGAAATGGATTTTGAAAGAGGCGGGAGAGCACATCACTCGCACCCACATCTGCATCAACAACTTCCTCACCAGCACGCACACTCACATACCCATAGTGGCGGGGGAGGACACCAACACCCTCATTCTCAGCAACCTCACCACCATCACATTATGCACCATCACCATCAGCACAATCACCCACAAGCTCAGACTCTTGCTCAAAATGAATATGGAGGGGGTTTACCAGTTGGAGATCCACCTACTTCTTCTCCTCCGGCGATTCAGGCTCATGGAGCCGGATACGAAAATACTGGCGGCCGAGGAATAGTGAGTTCGGGACCGCCTGTGCCTGCGAATGCGAGTGGTGCTGCTTCTGCCGCTTCTGCCTCGGGATCTAGCAGAACCCACGCTCATCCAAGGGAGCGTATGGCGTATGACTATCCCCCCACAACTCAGCCTGAAGGAAGGCGAGAAAGAGAACGAGAGCGCGATGGGGGCCGAGAACGCGAAAGGGAGAGAGATGCCGACCGAGAATGGGAACGCGAGCGTGATCGGGCACGCGAATATAGACGTGGAGAGTTAATAAACTATTCACCGCCTCATCATCGAACGAGGTCATCTCAATCGAGACCACTTTCGAGGGCACATTCACAGTCACACATTGCACGTTCGCAGAGTCAAACTGCTGCGGGTCATATTAAAAGTGGAGAATACGAACATTCGGCCTCCAATTCGTCGCGGAGCCGCACTGCCCCCTCTGGTGTCCCTGCTCCCCAAGCCCAATACATTTCGAGTCCGGAAGACCACCCCCAAGCTCAAGCATATCGCGAATATCCTCCAGACTCAAATACGATGTACACGCCTCGCCTCGCTCCCTCTTCGCGCGCAGCTTCGCCTGGTGTACTTTCAAATGCTGGATCTGGAACTGCCGTTGGCCACTCTACCGTCGTCGGACCCGATACTATTAACTCGGGACCACGTGATCGCGATCAAGAGGCAGAGAGGGATCGTGGAAGACAGCAGGAGGCCGCTGCTCCTCTGGCGGCTGCTGCAGGTAGTGCAGGTGATAATGATGCCAGTGACCACGCTCACCAGGGTGCTTTGGATTCAAGGAAGAGGAGTAGGAATGAGATGGAGATGGAGGTTGATGGGGATTACCAGACGAATAATGATGCCGAGGGAGGGGGAAAAGGAAGGCGAAATGGTGCCAGCGGTAATGGACGAGAAAATTCTGTCCAGCCACAGGATGATTCTAGAGGTGGTAAAAGGTACCATCGGCAAGCCGATTCTAGTCCAGAAGGCGAACGTCGATGAGTTCTGTTGATTTTTTTCTGTCTTTTTATTTATTTATTATTCGCCTTCTGCATTACTTACCTAGAAATGATCCCTTTAACGACTTTCCGATTCTTTCCGTTTGCGATTTTACACAAGTAAGAAAAAAAAATTAGTCTATTACCTCTGAAATGTATGTATCTGTTCGAACGTACGTAGGATAGCTAAATTTATTTATGGTGGGGGCACTTTTTTTCCCCATTGTGGGTCCCAATCACTCCCAACAGCAAAGTCGGAGAGGTCATCCGAACAAACGTTTCCAAACTTTCAACTCCCATGTTTGTGCACAATCGAGTTGATACTGTGGCTCTAGGATTTCCTTTCTTACCCCTACTCAGGTCTTCTTCCCCCGCGTCCCATTTTTCACCAGATCAAGAGACGTGCCGTGTTCCACTTTAGGAACAAGCAAAAAGTTTGTGTCTATGTGTACATGTGTGGGTGGTTTATGCGACTTTCCTATTTTGACATGTGTCGGCTCGGTTGTTGAGGTTGAGGGCATTTCTTGAACAATGGGTAACGCGTCTGTGTCGCTTTCTTCTAGAAAAATTATAAATGCGTATAGCTGCCTGGCCTGTACTCTTGTCGCTCCCGATATTTATTGACGTGTTAAAAAGGTTTTACATAATTATTCACCACTGCATGTTTACTGCGCTTAGCACGTGTGGGCAGAATTCCTCTTTTGAAGCCCGTCGGGTATACCCCTCAACTCCCCCGTCGTTCGGAGTTCGACAAAAAGAGTAATACTTCTCAATAGTCGAACGATTTCTGGAGAAAGAGCTCACGGGTAAAGTAGTCCAAGGTTGTATTATGCTCCGGAGCCTGGTAAAGAAACTCAAATTTTGGTTTTTTTTTCTTTTGGGTTCCGAAGTGCGAGCCAAACCGCTGAATTCGAGGAGGTTCGTTCGAAAGGTAAATTCACGATCGGTGCATGGTCCCTTTGATCTGGGAAGTAAAATCAGGGCGAGCCAAGTTCGCAGCGAAATAGACGCCGCAAGAAAGTTGATGTCGATTGCGGGGATATCATTAAGATAAGATAGCACCAGAACCTTTCCTCCAACTAAACCAATCCCCATGGTCATGGACCATACTGTCTGGTTAGCAATTGAATGTATCGGATGTTTTGGAACTTTTGTGGAAAGAGCGTTGAAAGAGCGTTCCGTAAGCAGTGTTTCCTTCGTTTAAGCTTTTTCTTCCGAGATGGCCCAAGTCGCCTCCGGACGCACTGCCTGACGGGATTGCTATAGACAAGCTATAGACAAACAGTTCATCAATTATCTCTCGTATTTTACATGCTTTTTTTACGCACATATGCTCAGCCTTACTTGTGATAGCCATGAGATCGAAGAAACTTTCGCCTTTGCAGAAAATAGATGCTCCACAACTTCGCGGGTACTACGGCCGAACCTTCCGGTGCATTCGCTTAGGCTGCTCTGACGATAGTTACTTTTTGTCAGCTACTGGTAGGCCAAAAATGGCCTGGACGTTGGCTGTGCTGCAAATAGAGCGCCCTCGGGCCATATGCGCTTCTTCTCGTTTACCTCCGCAGGGCTTATCATCAACGAGTGCACTCCAAAATGAAGCGGGGCATCAGCTTCCAATCGTAATATAGAGGTCGAAGTCGAAGTCGACTCACTGTTGAGGAACAAAGTGTATTTCTAGCTCGTCGTCTGAACATTGCGGCCAGCGAATGATTATCGGAAGGAACCTGGCTAATCAATTGGCCTGCGGTGAGTTGAGCTGCGGTCAAGCGGTGTAGCTCCAACGGAGGAGTATTTCACCCTTGCTAAAGAAAGATTTACCCTTGATCAAGTGCTCTGAATTCTGTCCAATTAGCTTTTGAGGGTTACAGAACATCTGGGACGATGATACCTCATCCCGAAATTTCTCGATACGATATTTGCCAAGGACAGAGAGTAACCATCTGAAGTACGCGTGGCCCGGTATCCTGGCGTAAAAGACACATAATACGATCAGGAACGGAAACTGACTTCATCGATGTATTAGTGAGCCAATACAAAAGCCGGATGGGAGTACTCCAACGCAAGGTATTTCGGAGAACACGTAGAAGCAGCCTTAGTCAACCAGGGTAAGAGTTCTTGTCATCCGAATCAACCAAGAGATTCGGGGAATCGGAAATCCAAGTTCTTTGTAGTAATGACAGTCCGAATCAAGGGAGAAGGACCGCCCATATACTGTGCGAGGACACCCTTCACTAATTAACAGACAATTCGTAGAACTATGCAGAAGTCAAAACAAACTGGTTTGATTGCGTGAATGTCGACAGGTGAATCGGAAAGAAACCAGCCCTTGACCGAGCACGACCCGAGTTAGACTGCACATTAGTCTGTGCAAAGGCAATTCAGATGCCATTGTGCCACTGTCACAACGTTGAGCGACACTTCGGGATCTTATCAGGAAATTAGTGTGGCGGTCGTTGTAATTTATCGGGTCTGCAAAATGTGCAGTGCCTGGCATATTCGAAAACAAGCGCCGGCGGTGTGTACCACGTTGAAAAAGATCGATTTTTCTTCATTTTTTCGGCTAGGTATGAAAATGGTATATTAGAATGCACACAATGATGACATGAACTGATTCGAGACAGACCTTTAGACACATATGATTACAAAATGAACTTCTGCCAAAATTCCGACAAAACAATATCATCGCCTCTGATGTTCGTTTTGCAAAAATGTTTTTGTGATACGTGGAATGTGACTCGCATCTGTCATCTCGAGTCTGACAGGCAGCTATCCTGTAATCGGTCAGAAATAGAGTCGCGAAGACTTTGTCCGTCTGTGACAAATGATGAAGCAAAGATCTCTGAATTGCGGATTGCACCTCAGCTCCACGCGACCAGGCTAATGTGTGGTCAGCAACCGGGTAACCGGTAACAACTCGGTACCGTTGTTCTAGGACATGTGAGACAGTGTTCAAAAAGTCAAAGCTTCTCATCGGCTCACGCAGACGCCGAGGTTTAAACCACACCAGGTATTTCGAATCCAACAGAGCGGACGTGTCGACTTGGAAACAATTCCAATTATCCATGTCCATAAAGATGCGGAAAGAATCACCGCCCGGTGGTCATCTCTCTGACTAGGACTGTGAAAAAAATACATAATCTGAATATCTGTCAGTTTTCGTCTTCAAGCCAAAATAAAAAGAATTTCACTTCACTCATACCCATATCAGCAACTTGGTCCCAAAGTTAGGGTTCCCCGGTATGTAGATGATCCATTCTGCATATATGATATCAAACCAAAACGGGCTAAGGGTCCAGGATGAGACCCCCATACTTGGCACGAAACATAGAACAAGAATTACTGGTGTGGGGCCCGCCTTCCTGTCCCTCCATTCCAGTATGCCATATAGTAAACGCGACGCCCAGGAACATGGAGCGAGACCAACAACTCGTCTGGAAGGTGGGCGGTCCGGAACGGATCACAGCATCAAAGTTATGTGTATCGCATTTGTGCTGGTTAAATGATTGCGATTTCTCGTGGAAAAGCAGATATAACTTATTTCATTACAGAGATATCTAAAGACACCTGGTGATTTAAAGCTTCCATCTGGTTTGACAAGCTGACCTGCTTCGATGTTGCTGGAAGCAACGGCAAGCTTTTGTTACCGATATACGTGGTCGGCTGATAGAGTCACAGGATTAGCTCTCCATGTGAACAGGGAGACAATGTGATCATTTACCATGAAGGTTTGCAGCTATCTCTGCCTCAGCTCGGTCTCCATTCGCGAGAAGCTTTTCCTTGTTATACAAGAGTTCTTCTCGAGTCTCTGTAGAAAACTCTTGATTTTGAGCTACAGGGTATCTGATTGAGTTCTGGGGATAACAAAAGAAAAAAACCCGCACTTTCAACTATTGCATCAACCGGACAGGCTTCTTGGCAGAAGCCACAATAAATGCACTTCGTCATGTCGATATCTATAATTTTGTTGAGTACGTTGTCCAATAAGAATTGTGCACTGCTAACCGTATTTAGTGGTCTTCCTTGAACCATCCATTCGAGCTTCACTTTCAATAGTGATGGCTTGGGCCGGGCAAATAGCTTCGCAAAGTTTACAAGCTTTCGAACAGAGGTAAGTACAATATACATTCTTGTAGTTTGGTACGTACCAATGCATCGTTCCTCACCACTGGGGTATCTACGCAACGCATGCTCGCCTCGGAAACGAGGGGACAAGGGGCCTTTCTCGAATGGGTACATGATCGTGTATGGTGGCCGAAAGAAGTTTTCGAGCACAATCCACATCCCTACAGAGGGGTATGTAAGACGTTTGTAACAGGTTTAGCAGAAATTCACGCGCCTCTGATAATTTCTGTGAAAAAGAACAAATGGACGGCTTTATCCAAAGCACTCGGACCATTCTTGTATGGGTTTATCTCGTTGCCCTGTGCGTCATATTCGACGTCTGAGCGATGGTGTGTATGTCCCGACCTCTCATCCAAACCACTGGAAAGAGATGGTGAAACTTTGGGACGGTGCGAGTAGTTGGAGTGCTCCGCATAGCAGCAAGTGGAATTTGAAATGAGACGGCGAGCGACTAGTGTAGTGCGAGTAGAGTTGGGACAAGCAATTCTAACGATGCTGAACCGTAAACCCACCGCAGGGCGTCCTCTGGAAAGCATCGGAGCGTCGAGAATGCCAACAGCGGCGACGAAAGGAAAGAAGTCCGTCACGTTTGTCACCAATGTCACAAGTGCCTGCCAACCAATCAGATGTTCCGTAACGCTAATACTGCATCTTGGCTCTAACCATGTCGACTAAAGCAAAGGTAAAGGCGGAAGCACCATCAGACCAGGGTATGTGTACTGTTAATTGCTGGGCACATTCTTACTTCTAATTTCTATCAGCCAGAAGTCCAACAAACGTATATTCGCCTGCAAAATGATATGCAATCCCTTGCCCGAAAGATCGGCGAACTAGACGCAGAGGCGGACGAGCACACTCTCGTACTGAATACACTAGAAGAGGCTCTTGCCGAGGATCCTGATCGAAAATGCTTCCGATTAGTCGGAGGGGTACTTGTAGAACGGACGGTCAAGGACGTTAGTCCAGCGCTTCAAACAAATCGTGATGGGGTGGGGCACATCTATCTATCTGCAGACCTGACACTGATATGGCAAAACAGATCAGAAAAGTTATATCGAACCTGGCTGAACAGTACAAGGTTAAGGAAAAGGAACTCGAGACGTTCAAACAAGACCATGGCATCCGGCATGTTCAATGATCGTTCGACTACAGGCACGATTATTTATTCAAGCAATGCACACTTTTTGAGACTTTCCCATGCCAATGCCCCTAGGCCTTGTTCATCACAATGATTCACATGGCGGTGTCGGATCTTTGAGGCCACCGTGTAACTTTCAAGCGAACTTGCGTACCCCTCAAAGAACCTCATACATAGTCTCTCATATCTTTAAACCGCAGGCATCTGGCCTCAGACTCAAGAAGCAGAGAATATATCAACTCGTAATTATAAAATTGCTATAGATGATCATGATCAAAGCGACGCTGGTCGACCTTACATAAGGAGTTGGTAGCCTTGGTAGCGCCTTCTTTTATACCTTGTGTACTTGTATATATTTCTGGGTTCGCCGTCTCCCCCTTTCAATCTTTTAGCATCTGCTCAAGGGGCAATGTTCCCCGTCGCTCTTTTCTATTTCCTCGCATTCTTTTGCGCTTCGCTCCTTCAATCGCAGGCTGCCCTCTTCGCCCATGCTCTACCCAAACCAAGACAGCTCCCAGATGTCAGTTCTGTTGCAAGCCGAGGCACTCCAAGACAGAATTCAGCTTTTCTCGATCAGCACAACGCAGTGCGCAACCCACATGGTGCTCCGGCGCTGACCTGGTCCCGCGATCTCGCAGACAAAGCTGCGTTTTGGGCCGATAGGTGCAAGCTCGAGCACTCTGGTGGAGTACTCAGCTCTAACCGTTACGGAGAGAATATCGCTGGAGGAACTGGTAGTTTCAGCATCACCGATGCTGTTTCTACTTTCATAAATGACGGAGGTACGAACATGTCGTAAAACAGGAGTGCACAATTCTTAATTCTGGAATCCAGATCAATATAACCCCTCGAATCCGTCATACCTTCGGTTCACGCAGGTCGTATGGAAGGCGACCAAGGAACTAGGTTGCGCTGTATCTGAGTGTAAAGACCTCTTTAATTCGAATCACGGATCATCCAGGATCTATGTTTGCCTCTACAATCCTCCTGGCAATGTTGTCGGACTCGCAAAGTAAGTCTTCCTTGATTCGAGAATGAGATTATTTTCTTAACGGCCAAATGCAAACAGCGCGAACGTACAAGTTTAGCCCTTTGAAATTCTTCCACCTCGATCCCATCGATTTCTCTGTCATCCTGCGCTAGCCGTGCCTCTTTCCCGCCTCGAGAACTAGATTTCCGAGGATTCCTTCAATACGTTACACTTTCTTGTGACCTTCTTGACCATATTCCACGTATGTTGTGCTGGCCTTTCCTGCTTTGCCCTTCTTTCGTGTTGTTATTCTAACAAATTCGGGGGTATTCATCATTGAACAGACTCATGTCCCGAGCCTGTGGCTGGGGTAATAATTACGATAAATTCATCGCGCATCGCGCTGACTCAAAATCCAAGAAATGATTTCAATAAGTATCGTCAGGAAGTCAAGGGCCGAGTTTCCTCAATAGCTTTGCAATTCTCGATTTGTATGAAACGCTGATCGCAAATACAGTGGATCCAATAATGGAGATCCAGAAAAAAGATGGGACAAGCGTTGCAAGTTTCAGCACGGACACACACTGGAGTGGAGTAGGGCAATGGTGTTAAAACCTGCTTCAGAACCGTTCAAACCGCCCCGATGTTCACGAAAATCGTACGATGAGGTTACTTCGAAGTCGAAATCATATTAGTCTGCTTGGAGTAGAGACAAGGATCAAGCACATCAAACCGGGTCGTCTGGTTTACCCGAAGCCCCGTTGGCAACGTGCAGCTGACCATTTGAGCGCGCCGTCGGTGAATGACTCCGCCTTGCACGGAACCAAACTATAACGGTGGCGGGTTATCATGTTTTGAATTACCGGCTTTAGATCCCGGGACTGTGATATCTTTGGCCAGAATGATTACTTCCAGTTGCAGTTTTTAGAAAACGCAAGTTCCTTGGATCGGGGCTATACATTTGCGTATCAGTGGGTCGTGTATAAGTTGATTTGATTTGTAACTTGGAAAAAGACATCTCCTTGGAGGGTTGATGATGCTTCTTTGTCATATCGCAATGATATCGCAGTATGGTTCCGCCGATGCAATGACGACGAAAAGCTCCATTTCCCCTACCGACAGGTCATACGTAAGCCGAAGATAGAGCAAACTTGAATTTGTCGATTTCGATAGTCCCTTTTGAAATTACCGTGAAACCTAAAGACTCGGGCGAATTGCCAAATATAATTTGAAACCGGCCTGAGGGACCCAGACGACAGTACAATCTGTCCGATACCAAACATAAAGCATAAGATGGAGTGGAACACTGGAAGATCGAAAATAGCCCTAACTTCAGTGACCCGGATCGATCTGAACATGCAGAATGTTCGAGTTCTGTGGAAGGACACCAAGGTTCCTGGTTACAGGCTTCAGAACTGAACTTATAGCGTTCAACGCAAGTTCAACTTGAGGCTGCAGTCACCGGCAATTGAGAAAGCAATCATGGCATGTTGTCACACATGACGCAGTCACAGTTTGGTGACGAAATTTGAAAACAGACATGGACTCGCACCGCCCAGAAGAGACCCTAATCTTTGATAACTTTGACCTGGATTTGTTGGTAAAAGTTCTGGAAAACACTGCCTTTAGTGAGTCTCCTTCATTATTTAATGGAATTGTTGAATTAACGAAATTATTAGGTCCCTTTTTCCTCTTCTTTATTCCCATCTTTTATTTCTTTCATGGAGCAAAAATTTCGGACCCTTCCATTGTGCTATCGTCAATCTACTTCATCAGTGCGACTATTTTCTGTAAGTTTGCCTGCAATTATGACATTCTACCCGTGATAACACTCAACATAGGGTTTGTGAAATGGTGTTCAAGACTGTATCGAAACCAAGGCAGCCTAATATTTGCTCCCCCGCGTTTGGACTGGAGCGAACAAATTGTCGTCCTTACTGGTGGCGCTTCCGGCATTGGTGAACTTCTCGCTAATACTCTGGCGGTTAGAAATGTCACTGTGGTTGTATTGGACATAAAACCCATCGTAACAGACAACGGTATGATACTTTCCCCTCAACTTGTCGCATCTCCACTTACTTTTGTCTAGATAACATTTCCTACTATAAGTGTGACGTTTCTAAATGGGAAGAGGTCGAGACTGTTTCCAAAAAGATAGTTGAAGAGGTCTGCTTTTTCCAGTTAAATTCTCATGGTAACTTGTCTCATGATTTCCAGATTGGCGAACCAACCATACTCATTAATAATGCTGGCGTTGCCCAAGGGAAACTCCTCATCGACCTCAGCCCCGAAGACATTCAACAGTATGTAAACGCATTATCGGATATTCTTGTGCATTCTATTGATTTTTCTCAAATAGAACATTTGGAGTAAACATAATAGCTCACTTCTATGTTCTGAAGGCTTTTCTGCCATACTTATTGAAGAAAAAGTGCGGGCACATTGTTGGTATAACCTTCTTCCTTCCGAATTCATATTTACACAAGATAACCAGGTCACTATGGCATCGGTTATGGGGATGGTTGGCGCGGCTCAGATGAGTGAGGTCTGAGATCGGAACCTAGGATACTGTTAACAGTCACGATAGCTGACTATTGCGCCTCCAAATCTGCTACCATTTCGCTACACGAGTCTCTGCGATACGAACTTGATAACTTGTATGTGCAAAGCTATTCAACGGCATAACCACTGACGCTTCACGGACTTCTAGGTACCACTGTCCCCAGATTCGCACGACTTTGGTTTGCCCGGGTCATGTCCAAACCCTCATGTTTAAAACCGTCAGCTTTCCGAAATTCCCGCTCTTCAAGTTCTTTTTTCCTTCGTTACAGCCTGTGGCGGTCGTTAAGCGTGTCATTGTTGCACTCGATGACCAACATTCGCAGGCCATCTATATGCCATTCTACGTCAACTTTGTCCCATTTCTGGGACACCTCCCTAGTTTTCTTCGTGATCTCAGCCAAAAGGTAGATTTGTCGTACACTTCGCCTCTCCAAGACTGATTTAGCCCTATTTCAAGATTGTGGGTGCAGACCACGCCATGTCGACATTTGTAAAACTCTCAGGTCGTCGCCCAGAAGAAGGAGATCCACCACTGCGACCATATAAAGAAAGCAGGATTTTTTGATCCAATAGCCGCTAGATAGTGTTCAACGATGGAATACAAGAAAGACAAAGCAAAGACAAAGTGTCAACTTAAAAATGATTGGAAACAAGGGTACCTCTTATTGAAGCGTTGGTTCGACTACGAGTCACTCTCAAAGTGTTCCCCAATGCATCGTCAAGGGACGACGACGACCTTCCTTCGATTTTGGTGCCTCGAATGTTTTGATAAAAAAGAATTGGCGTGCTCTCGCTCGCTCGTGTCATCGACGGTATCTGGTTCAACCTTCAAAAGTATATATCTGTCACTGGACAGTGGCACACAACCGAAGGAATTTCCACTATCCTTCAAGGCGGGTTGTCTTGGGACCTGTGGCGACAGCGGATCCAAGCGTGATAAGAGCGCACATTGAAAGAACACCTGAATATGGCGTTGCTTTCTACATGTGAAGGGTGGGTTCACCTGTGACCAGTTGCTGATCTGAGGTGCGGTGTTAATGTTATTCATGCCCACACAACGAGGACTTCACAAATGTCATGTTTCAAAACAATGTTTACTCTGATGTCCACAGCTGTTTTGGAAGAATCTTCAATCTTTTTAATGACTGGAGATATATCTTCAATTAATTGATCAGATTTGGTCAAGAAATGCCATGCATGGGTTCGATGGGAGTGCGATCAAGATGGGAAACACGATTCAGAGTGGCGACGGTATGGGAAATAATTTTGCCCTTCGGCTTTCTTTTTTGCCGCCTTCGTTGCCACATGCTACGGTGGAGAATTTCTGTAGTCTCCTGTGAGGATGGGCGCTAAAAGAAATCAGTGATCGCCTTTTCTCAACTACCCTATGATCCGTCCCCTAAGAGTACGCTCAGCAGATCAAGAAAATAGGATTTTTGATTCCTGTCACGTCCCAACTACGTTTACAAGTATAGGGACCAGAGAGTCGACTGAAAGTGATCGGAAACAATTGAACGTGGTAACCACAAGGCAAACTTGAAGGAAACACCCCTTCACCTTGGACGACACACACATATATAGTAGCAGACAACCACTTGGTTGCATTCATCCTTTCCTCGTGCACCCTGACTAGTTCCTACTTCGTAACCGTTCCTGGGGCCTGCTTGAAGGGTCCTAGAATTGACATCTCGACAATTTGATCAAGTCAACAGTGGCTGTCCCTAACGCCCCTGATATTAGGCGCTGTCAAAAATTAATACAAATACACCAGCATGTTTTTTAAACATCTTCCGCTCCCAGACCTTATTGGAGCCTGGTTGCATGAGCAAACGCACATGCATAAGCGAAGACGACTTTCCAAACGAAGGTCGAATTCCTTGCCAATCACGTGGCGCGCACACGACCTCGACTCCTCTTCGAGCAAAACGCCTGTGAAGACTCTCCGAAGGAAACTGAGTAGCCATTTACCGAGGAGAAAGAAAAGCAGAGATAGTCAAGTAAGAGCTTTCTTTTTCAGTATTTCTTAGATGAGCCAACTTCTTGCTTGAAGGATGATGCTCGAAATATGTCCGAGAGTGAAAGAATCGCCTTCGCGTACCGTGCATCTGGAAGAGCAGTGTCTGACTCTGATCACCGATTGTCGGGAGGCATGCAACTGGTTTCAGGACGTGAGGAGTCGGGTCCCAATGTCTCGTCCTCTCTCTCGACTACAGAGGTTCGACAAAAGTTTTCTGGGCTGAGTGGCATGGTAATTTATTTTTATTATTCGTCCCCCAAACGTTAAATTGAAGTTCCTTAGTTATCGCAGTTGTCCCCCGTGATCATTGAGATGGATGAAGAGGGAGTCATTGATCGGGTGAGCCTAATTTTTTAAACCCCTTGCCGGAGCTTTTGAAGGAACTTCTTCAAAGGAACGTTGTCGTCTCGCTCTTCGTCACCATCGTTCGATCTGCAACAGTGTGATTGTGGAATCCCAATGCCCAGATAGATCACCACATATCGTCATTACACCCCCTCCTGAGCAAGACGTGTTTGAAGCGCGTTGCACTGCACAAAATAATCAAATTCCCTTCCAGTATCACCCATTACTCCCTGTACCACCTCTTTGCACTCAGACGTGCCGCTTGATGACCTTCGAACAATGGCGTGCGATGGTTTACCTTCAGTTACCTTCACCTAAAGGACTTGTGAATCAAAATACTTCCCTCGTGTTCAGCAGATCAAATTTCACCCAATGGGTAAGGGTGAAATACTCGAACGCCACATTGCTTTTTTCACTGACCATCGACAGGTGAAGGGAACAGAAGAACACAGGAATTGTCTTTTCCGCCGTTTGATCATTCCGGCGGTGACCAGGCATTTAGTTAAAGCGTCCGTGAGTGCATTACTTTACCGTTGTTGGTATACAGTTCATATCCTTTTCTTAGGCCTTAGCGGTAAGCATTTTGGCGCCCAGTTTCCGTGCAAGGTATGATTCACCTGAGTACCTGGAATCATTGGAAATTCCTTTCCGATGGTCGGACCCTGCACCAGTGAGTCATATTCTGACGATGAAACAAATAATAAACAGATGTGCAAGGCTCTTCTTTCTCTATACCGCGGACATCCTGTTGGTGTCCACCACGTACCTTCTCCTGAGCCCTTTTCTGTGCCCCACATCCTCATCGAAGAGTCATTCGGAAATGACCAGATCATCGTGGATGGAAATGTAGCACCGATTCAGAGTTCTATGGACAGAAAATCTCTTGCCATTCCTACTAGCATAAAAATTTCTCTCCTACCGGAAGATCTGGAATTCGATGAGGTATCCCTTGACTTCGACTCTTCTACATGCCAATCGTCTCCACCCAAAACTCCAATAGAAGTTGGAAAGGTCGATTACGGTTTCTTCTCATCTTGGGACATTGGAACACCACTCCGTGATGGCGACTTGCTTCCAGAGATTCAATGTCTTCCAACGACAGGGACGACGCGCCCGTACCGAGACTCGAAGGCTCTTTTCTTTATCGAAGAAGAAGAGGAAGAGGAGTTCGAATTTATTTAATGCTTTCCATATAGGCCGTCCTGAGTGCTTTTGCATTCCTAACTCCCGCCTCTTTTCGTCGTGTGTCGCTCTACCTATGCCAGTCTCTCTCATGCTCTCATCGCGGCGCGGGCGTAGCACGTTACCTAACTTCCCTGAATTGCAAATGCTTCATTGTAAATACCTGATATGGAATTGCATACCAACGTGTGACCAAAGGTAGAGAACAGTATTTGGAAAAGCGGGACGCTGAATTGGTTGTAAGGGTATTTGGGAGTATATTTTAAGACCGCCGACTGCGCACATCAAGTTACCTCGCATCTTTCGGACTTCAAGGGTCTTGGTACTGGTCGTTATCAATTACAACGCCATAGACCAAACCAAGAGTCATTTGCCCTGATATATTCTCGGAATCCCAATGGGATTCCAAAAGTTTGATTGAGTATTTTACCGAGGTCTTTATACATAATCGACAGGTCTCTTGTCCATATTAGCAATCGTGAGCGAGAAATGCGGGAAGGAACCTGATAACCGTTTTCTCGGTCTGTAAGTGCTGAACTTTTTTTTTGAAGGAATTGCCAAATCTCGAGTGGCGTAATGCAGCTCAAATTCGCCTTCCCATCTCATTTTTTGTTTTGTTTTGACAATGTGCATTTGAATATAATGTGTCATGTAGCCTTCTGAATACACTTTGCGTGGTACATCACTCGAAATGCCTGACATAGACCTTTGGACAAAACCAAACCAAACTGCAAAGTGTTCGAGAATTGAGGTATAAAGCCATTGACATTCAAATTTGAACCTTAAGGAAGTCCCCTGCCGGACACGGAATCCAAAAGACATTAGCCTCGATTCAGAACCAACTTGCTATTTTGTGAGAGACATAGTGTGCACTCGATCGCCAGCCGTTGGGTATGCAGATGATCTCCCTTTTCATGTGCAGATGTGTCAAAAAGGTACATGATGCTATACAATGAGATGGCATTTCAAAAAGTTTATTTTATCGAATCAAATATGGCCTGGGATAAATGGGACTGTTCCACGGTAGGCAATGTGATGGAAATTTAAACTTGACATAGAATTAGGCAAAGAATGAACACACATCCATCAAATCCATCAAATTGCCTAAATCGGCAATCAATTATCACATTTTCTGTTTTAAGTTCGTTATTAATCAGGATTAAAAACAAACGCCATTTTTTTAAAAGTGAGGTGTAGCGAGCAGCTGACCCAATCTATTTTCGGTGTCCTTTCAAGTTCGGGAGCTTAAATAACCGGCCTCGAGCAGGTGGCTGATTAACGACTCTCCCCGGTTACAGCTAGACATTCATTTTATAAATAAATTGTGCGTCCCGAAGTCTACCCTCCCTTTCGCATTTAGTCTTTGCAGTGCGGTGCCACAATTGATTCGTTCTGTGGGGCAGAACACAGATGATGAAGATCCGAACCGGATAACCGTCTGATTTCTCCAAGTTCGAGTCTGTTTCTCAAGCGCTCATGAGGTTTGCCGTTGAATCAGGAGCTTACGATCGTCGGAGTTCCGAATTTGGAAAACAATGATGCGCCTCATTGTTCGAAGTCGAATCATGTTTGCTTTCATCTTTCGAATAGTATGATGTCAGGTTTAGAAAATCTACCGACGGTATATGATACAAGTAATACAACAATGCTTGGACATGTTACAAAGGATGATTCAATGTGATAAGTCTAAAGGGTATGAGTGGTGCGTTGCTTTTAATGAATTCATGCAGAGTCTCAAATAGCTGCCGTGGATCCATAGACGAGAAAATGCAGAAAACCTAGGAATGACTCTTCGTACAAGAAAATATTGCATTATGGTGGACGACCCCTACTGATGCCGTGCGTGTGGAGGGGTCTGGAGCTGGGTGAATCGATTTCAACACCACTCTTTCGGTGGTCTGACCTGACAGACACAGTACGCGAAAGGGTTGAAGCAGGACTACAGTTAGGGTGAAAGCGTTTGCTTGGTGATACATATTTGGTTGGAGAAAGTGGACGCTTGCGCAAATAGTATCGCCCTAAACCGGGCCGCGAGTTGGTGTTATCGATGGAAATTTTTCGGCGTTTCCGAGGTTTTTCCAACGATGGACTCCTGTTCGAGAGTACGGCTGAATTCTGTCGACTTGGTGGCGACGGCGGTAGGGGGGTGAGTGGCGAAGAGAAGCCGGATAAGTGTCTGGTAAGACGGGTCATCAGTATTGGTGGGGGGGTAATGCGATCAGACGATGTTGGAGGCTCTTTCCATTGCAACGAGCCATTTGGAGTGACAGTGGGAGTTGGCACGAACGTTCCCGTTTCTTGGGAAGCAAATAATGGTTGGATTACTTGGGAATATCCAGGGGATTCTGGATGAAGCCGAAACGGTTGGGAGTTGACAATCCGATCGGTTGAGCCATCGATTTCAAAGAAACCACCCCACTCCCGGGCGATCGAGGGACCTGGATGATTCTCTATTACAGGCTCCGTGACAGTTCTTGCTATCCCAGACCTGCTGTCTGATTGATTTTGCTGGATGTTATTATCCAGCGGTTCAGTGTCCTCTCGACGCAGCTGTCGAGGAACGCTGGGTTGAATTTGGCGGGGTTGACGATAGACGGTGCGCACAGGGGGCAAAGTGCGCTCGTGAGCAAAGTCTCTGACTTTGATCCCGAGCATTGCCAGCTGGGCTGCTGTTGGTTGGTGGTCACGGTTGGCGCCAACACGGCTACGTGGCCGCGATGGTCTTGTCGAAGACGATTCCTCTTGACTCATTGCCTTCGATAGACAAATCAGAATTCAAAAACGCTTAAGGGTTTTCTTGCAACGAATCGCACACGTATCGACTTACATTGATGAGAAACGAGGTCGTACGTTCATTGACAGGATTGACTGTTGAAGTTTTTGAGGCGGTAGATGCTTGAGTGGATGCCTTGTAGTCACACAGCTGGTTTTCTTCACGAAAGTGGTGAATTTGAGGTTGTGCGTGTTGCAGCTGTGCAGTGGTTGGCTTTTAAAGACACTCGGGAGGGAGTCACAACTTCAACATTGAACCGGTCACGTGATGTCGTCCCCACACAGAGTCACATCACCGCCTTCCTTCACCAAAACATGTTCCGTCGGGCCTGGAAACCGCTCCTCGCTACGGCCGTCGTTGTCGCACCTGCATACGCCGTCTATAAGGTTTACCGCATGCCGCAGACCTTTGATCTGCCCGTTCGAGTTAGAAATTCTGAAGGAAAGGTCGAAGTGATCACCAAGAATTACGCTCTCCTTCCCCTCAAAGAACTAGAGGCTCGGCTTCACGAGAACGCTGTCTCTGAAACGACGACTCGTCCAAATGGTATAACTTGGAAGTATACAACCTCCAATTTGGCATCCAACGACCCCATAGAAGACGCACACTCGAGCCAGATTATTGAGCGTGATTCAAATGACCCTTCCGCACCTGGGGATTACCTCTTTTTTGCTGTTATGGATGGCCACAGTGGCACGGAGACATCCAGCCTCCTTTCTCGCATTTTGATAAAAGGAGTCGCTATGGAACTGGCAAATATGGTGTCTAAATCTGCGACGTCAGCTTCTTCACTTGGCATGATGAACAGCTTTAAATCCATCTTTTCACCACCACCTTTAAAACAATCCCTGGATGGAGACCCAAATCACTTTTCACGAGCAATTGAAGAAGCCTTCACGAAACTTGATAACGAGCTTCTCCAAACCCCTCTCCGTATTCTCGCAAACAGCATGGGTCAAGAGGCTTTTAAAACAAAAACTATCCCTGACCTCTCAAAGCATCCACTTGCATTGACTGTCATGCGGCCAGCAGTTGCAGGCGAGTGCTCTTTCGCCTCAGCCTTCATTCTGCTTATCATTCATAGGCAGCTGTGCCTTATTGGCAATCTTTGACACTGTTCACCATGACCTCTACGTTGCGTGTACTGGAGATAGTCGAGCCGTTGCAGGTGTTTGGGAACCCTCGGAAGATGCAAAGGGACAATGGATAATAGAAGTCTTAACAGAAGATCAAACAGGTCGCAACCCCTCTGAATTGACAAGGTAAGGCGCCATGCCTCATCAGTCCGTGACCGTTAGTTCACAAAGGTAGAATACGATCACAACACCCAATGGATGAAGCAGACACTGTGATTAGTGAGGGACGTGTTTTAGGTGGTTTAGAACCTTCACGTGCGTTTGGTGATGCACGATATAAGTGGCCACTCGCTGTTCAAGAAACGTAAGCCCATTCTTTCGTTAATATACCACACGTCTGATGTTTCAATTGGAGCTTAAACGACGCATTCATGGTTGGCAACGGGGTGCCAATGAGGGCCCCTCGTTCCAACTTCAAGACCCCTCCATACGTAACTGCCCAACCAGCTGTAACCCACCGAAAGATGTCCCTTCTGCCAACTGATAACCCAGAAACCGTGACAAAAAGAAAACGGTTTTTAGTTCTAGCAACGGATGGCCTTTGGGATGAACTAAGGTGATGCTCATCTGCTGATCTTCAGATCTCACACTCACAAGTTTGGTGTATTTCAGCAACGAAGAAGTAGTTGGTCTCGTCGCAGGTCATCTCACAGGTCTCAAGGGTACCGTGCCGAAGTCTGAGCTGCCAAATCTTGTTCCTACGTCTCTAGGATCTCAAGGTGTCAATGGCAAGCGATATGCCAGCGACGGCAAAGCGAATGGTTCATGGATTTTCAAGGACGAAAACCTCAGCACTCACCTCATCAGAAATGCTTGTGGTGGAGGAAATGAGATGGCGTTTCGCAGAAGCTTGAGTATTCCTGCACCTTATTCCAGGAGACACCGTGACGACATGACCGTAACCGTCGTTTGCTGGGAGGAAGGAAAAGAGGCAGAGGCGGAAATTAGATCCGAGAAATTCAAGTCAAAACTATAGTCATATTCGATTGACATTGGTTTTACAATAATGGTAGGCCGTTGTCTTCATTGTTACACTGGTTCCATTTATCACAGCATGTAATTTATGTATTCATGCACACTGCTAAACTACAACAAGTAAAATGCATGGTTTAAAGGCCCATCCGCCTCTTTTTATTAATTGGTCTATTGTAAGGATTGGAAGTCACGTAACCGTTTGTCCGAGATTGAAGGGGCGTGTAACTCTTTTTCGACTGGTATCTATTGTTTGATTCCACATTATCAGCCGACTTCCGTTTCTTGTGGTTACCGTTCGAATTAGAGTAGAAACTAGTCGGTGGGATGGCTGCAGACGGCTTGAATGTGGGAGAAGATGGCGGTGCACTAGACGGAGGAGGGGATAAGGGGTGTTGAGTCGCCAAGTCATCGTCAACCATGTCTTCCTTTTGCTTTCCTTTTGCGTCGTCTTTCATCGTCCTGGCTTCTTCTCTCCATCCATTTGATGGGCGCCTCTGTGATTCGTTATCTTTGCCAGAATTACTATCGGAATCGTAGTTATCCAACGCTGCCAAAGCATGGCTGACTGGCTTCTTCGATATGGCATCGATTTTCGCCTTCAAAGACAAAGCCTGAGGATCGATGGGATTCGTAGGGCTCGTAGGGCTCGTAGCAGCCACAGGAGGCTTGGTAGGTGTGATCTCCGGTGAAGGTAACAAAGGCCCGATAAACTTCGAATCAACTTTGACTCCCATATCCTCCTTTTCTTCTACCTCTTTGGGTCTCTGAACCTTCTTCTTCATACCGGCGGCAAGCCCATTCTTCATTGGACGACCATTGATACCAAAAAGGGGTGCCTTGACAGCCGCCTCCAATCCCTGCCCTTTGTTTTGAATGTAAAACAGCATATATGCGTTCTTTCTATTGACAGGCACGCTTGCCATTGAGACACATTCGTCGTTCATCTCCAACCAGCGGCCTTCCCTGCTTTTTACGAATGAGTAATAGTGACCCGAATTCGGACCTCCTCCCGCATGGCAGATCACTCCGTATAAGGAATAAGCGGGTCCGAAAGCACTTGCGCTCATGAATGGTTGTAGGGACAATTCGTCGTCGTACTCGAGGAGGTGGGAAATTTTCCTGCCCAGAGGTGAAAAGCGTTTGAGATGCACTGTCAATACAGGGGGTGCCTCGTGAATTGTAAACTGTTTTTCAGCATCGACATGCTTTTTGCACCTATCAAGTTGCACGCATTCATGGGCATATGCAATCGAACACCGAATGAAACGCACTTTTCGCATTTGTATTTATCCGCCCCTTTCAGATGATCAATGTTAACGAATTTGCGCAGTGCATCTCGTAGTGAATCACATCTGAAGATATCAAGACTGAGATCCAATATGCGATCAAATGTATCGCTATTGTGCCCACAATCTCGACAGGTAACCCTCGACCGCAGGCGACCACCAAACAACTTGTGGACCCAGGTCGTCTCGGCTATTTTGGCGTCCAATTTTCTGCAGAAAAAAAAAATAATTTTAAGGTCGGTAGACAGAAAGCGAATGACGAACGGTGGGCATCCTACAAGACAAGATTTTTGGAGGCCGTCGATTGCGTAGCGCAAGAATTCATGAGTGTCTTCCTGCCGCCCTTTTCGCATATGCTTAGCAATGACTGCATGGAGACTTCAATTAGAATTGCATCACGAAAGCAAGTGTTATCAAAACCTTTCAGATTATCCGTGATCAAAGAGGGAGAGAACGGTTTGCCGCTGAATACCCTAACAGCCGTTTGCCTGAGGCCACATGTCATGCAGAAGGATGGAGAAATACGGCCTACATGTAACTCGTCAGAAGAGAAGTTTGAGTATAACAGCGAGACATACAAATATCCTTCTTGTGCAGCAAAAGGAGTCGAAGAAGCGGTGGGGTGTGTAGCAAGCACTGCAGCGCGCTATTAATGAAGCATGTGTTCCCAAGGTTGTATAGCCCAGACCCATGATTACAAGTTTGAGGCCACGTTAAGTCGATAGGCTCTGGATGCAGAGGTGCAGCGACTGTGGTGCCTGACCGCGAAGCAGTGTGACGGGGTTTAGATATGGGTGGAATAGGAGCCGACTTAGGTTCTTCGGGTAGCTATGCATTCATAAGATCAAAGACGCGGTCCTCACTGGGTTGCGCACGTACCTCTCCATTGGAAAACTTTGGACTCGCGTTGATGGGTTCATACTTGCCTTCTGCTATGGCGAGCACCCCTGACGACGATCCCTCTATAAAATCGATGGGAGGTGGAAGGAGACTGTTGAATGCATCCAAATCTTTTGCGGGATGGAAATGTAGGGATTCGTCTGCACCTGATTGGGTGGAAAACATCGACGTCGGCATAAGAGGCGAAGCGAGCATTCTGAATCGGGAACCAGTTGTGGCAGAGGTCTCGAAAGGAATTCAACGAGACCGCGAAGGGTGTTCGTGAGGCGTAAAAAGAAAGACGAAGGGGCGACAAAGAAAGAATTGAGGTACTCGACGGTTGAGGATGGGAACGGCACAACAAACTTTGCCCGATCAGTTCTTTGTTTGTACAAGATTGTATAAAGTTAACTACCAAATATCAATATATATCCAACATCTTATATTGTGCTGGTACTGGGAAAGAACAATTCAGCACAGCTGAGAATAAAAATAACAAAAGGGAAAAGGGGGGAAAAACCTAGAAATTTAGGGTTAAGACCAGCTTTTCATCCAGAAAACCTCTGAGACCAAACGGAAAAAAGCCCGGGATTTAAATCGAAAGCAGCGTCCCGCACTGCGTTGCTATTAGCGTGTTGGACTGCATCGAGAGAAAGTCCGATCGAAGGGGTTTGAAGTGGCGCAAGCTTCAAAAGGTGGAAGGGAACACAAATGGGATGAAGGAAAAACTGTTCTGGGGTTGGAAAATCGACTGACAAGTCCAAGGGAAATGGCTTAGATCCAAAAAAATCATCGAAGATGTCTGGATGGAACGGAACTTGGACGCTGTCCAACGAGTTGGAGCTCCGTGGAAAGGCGTCTACTGGTGAAGGAGATTCTGAACAAGCAGAAGATAGTCCTAAATATGTGGAATGAGGACTCATTTGTTCCTTCACCCATAACCAATACATACCATCATTGGGATCAAATGCTTGTTCATTGTACCCATCTGTTGTCGGCGTCTCAGTGATGACTTTAAGGGACCTTCCCCTGGGTTTACGGCGCTTGGCCAATGCGGGAAGAAGAGGAGGGGCAAAAGAATCTATGTCGACAACATCAGCATCGATGCCATGCTTCGCCTTGAGATGATCGACAAAGGAGGATCGGCGCTTGATCCTGTCAATCGACCCGTCACATTAGACAACCGGTTGTAGGGGTCAGTACAAGCGGAAAGTGCCTACCTGGAGGAGCAATAAGGGTCTGGGCATCGGTAAGGTACCATGCGGCGGTGAATTTCTTTTTCATGGCGGGCACATGAGGAAGGATCTCCGAACCTGGACGCGCAACCAAAACTGCACCAATAGGGTTTATTGCCACTACTGTAAAAACGAGCTGCATGAATACAGAGATGCGGTGAATAAAATGTATGTGCTCACTGGGTGTTCATGTGGGTGTTCAGCCCGGACGACTGTGAAAACCCCTTGCTGCAAACCTTGCATTTGTAGGGCCTTGTACATCGCAAAAATTAATATATCGCGAAGCAAAGAATAATCTTACGCACTTAATATCATCGTGGATGTGTGTATGACGAGTCAAGTCGCCTTTACGAGCAAAACTGCTCGAGCACTCTTTGCAGGAGTGGAGAAGCCCCTATTTCGAAGTGGGTTACAGTTCTCGTTTCCAATCAGGTAACATACCCTTGGGACCTTACCCATCGCGGAATGTCTGATTATTCTTCCCAATGTCGTCGGTCAACCTAGACAAGGCAGACCCGCAAAAACCACGGAGTTGAAGATCAGAGGGCGAGGTATGAGAACCCTCTCCTTCGATGAACCGCTATTTAATCATCTTCATATCGAGAAGCCCACAAATGGCCGTGAGCAGTTTCTGCGACAAGAAGTCACGCTTCGATCGCAGACTATTGTCTGAGGAGCCGGAAATAAGAAATCATTATTCCGCACGTTCCATAAAATGTTCTCGAGGTAATAGCGAAGAATAGTGACGCAAACCGAGACAATTCTAATGAACGGATTGCGGAATGTATAGATGGGGAAAACAAAAAGACTAATCGAATGTTGTAATTTTCCTAATTCTGTCATGTCTAAAATTCAAAGTGATCAATTCATTCAACACGTGGAATGATTGCCTTTTCAGGAATGATCAATCCATCAGTAGTTGTGACGGTTAATTGTTCAATTTTTTTCAAGGTCACATAGTTTAGTTGCTGAACGTTATACAATTAGAAAACAGGGACTTATTACTTCGAATAGAAGTTTCTAAGAAGGAAGAAAAATTACAGGGCAGTTGCCTCAATCGTCGTGTAATCCAGGACCGTTTATTTTCTCTGAAATACGCTCCTCCATCCAAGGTGCAATCGCCCAGAGGTCGTCCCATGCAAACGAAGCATACTGATGTCGCCCGAGGAATAAATTGTTCGTCTCAGGCGTCGACCCACGAATTTGAGTAACAATCCTGATGCAAGTTAAAACGGATATCAAACAAAATAGAAGCAACTTAATCTCACATTAGTCTCCCAACCCAATGAAGACCCTCCCTTAACATTCTTTCCAACTCTGACCATCTCAGGTCGCCACCACCTGGCGTGAAGAATGGATAATTTGCATGGGTCGGCGCAGGCTGCGGGTACCTCAATTGTTTATATGAGATGGATGGTCGATTGTACTCTTCAAATACTTGATTTGGAAAATAAGTGTCAGATCGTGCTTCTAGAAGGGGACTTAATTACAATATGAAGGAATGGCAGTGGCGGACATGGGATAAACGCCAAAGTCGCCTAACGAGTTGGACGGTTTTTGCAGAGACCGTGAGTTCGAGATGGTATTTGATTCGACTGGATTGGCGTATACTCCTGGAGGGTTCAGAAATAAATGCGCATTCGGGTTAACAGGAAAGTTGGTACGGGGCCTATCTAAGGTCCCCAGAGCCAGGATTCGGAGATCTTGAAGATCTAGGACAGGCTGCGAAGTCACATGAGTGACAAGCAACTCAATGCCCAACCTTGTCACGTACAACATAGACGGTTTCCAAGTGTTGCAAATTATTCTCTAACCTGGAACCAGATGTCAGATCGTTGTTTATGTATTGGAGCAGGTAGTTTTACTTGAGTTCATCAAAGACTAAAAATGGGTCAAAACCACGCGATGCAGCAAATAGTTGATTGGCGGAACCATTGCGGTTCAAGACAATGTACCTAGGATTTGATTCAGATTACGCTGGAAAATTGTACTCTGAAAAGTAACCTCGTCCAGGCCTCGTCACTGCTGCAGGAAGTATTACTGCGGTGCCAGACTCGATGCAGTAACCTGTTACATGGGTGAATACGATACAAGTTCGATACAAGTGAGAAAGAAGAAATGGTTCACTTTAAGAAAGTTTCCCTCCAAGGGCTGTCTTTCCGCATCCTTTCGCAACTTGGTGGAAAACGGCGCTTGAAGCATTCTTTCCAGTCCAATGGCCCGAGATTTGGTAGGGAAGCCTCAAAGAGGATGAATGGCGTCCTTGCTAAAGACAAAATTTCCAGCCAATTTTGGCGCGGTACAGCGGTGCGAATACTGAGGTGTTTGAGGGATATCTCGTACTCGTCTGCGAGCAAATTGCGCATGATAGGTACCCTCCATGGGTTCAGACCTTCATCCGATGCCACCATACGGAAACGTTGAGAGACTTGTGACATCTTTATCAGAGAATCAAGGTCCAGTTGTCCAAGTATTTCGGCGATAAGATCGAGAGGAAGCAGTTGGAAAGACATGGCATTAGAACCGTGTGTCGTGCGGCTAAATTAGTGAATCAAGGCAAGTGTTGTGGTTCAACCGAGCTCGGTATGCAATGGCCCAATCATACCAGAGTGTTCTGGCTTCAGATAGTACTTGAAGTAAAATCAAAGTAAAATGACAAGAGTGAGGAAGAACACGGGCCGGTAACTTTGCCAAAAACATCACTGCGCAGTATTCAAAGCTTCATGGATTATCTTCGCTTACCTATATTCGACATACCCTGCATCTTATATAAACGTTAAACCTTTGAACTCTGAGGACCCCTGAGCTGATAACAAAAGGTCCAGGTACTGGACTTCAATAAAACGGAAATGGGCAACGTGTTCCACCTCAATGCATCTTGTGCTTGTTATTGCCAAAGTCTGGCGTTGCGACTAGGTCGATTGTGTTGGGCATGGAAGGTCATATATATCCACTGTCTCCTGGACCTAGTCTTGGTCCAACATGAGGAAGCATCGCCTCCGAGTCCAGGCAAGTTGTATACTTCTAAATTTTATAACCAATGACTGTGTTAGATTCCTCTTGTGGGTACCAACGCTGGACACTCAGTACTCAGTACTCAGTCCTTGTCCTCGGGGATTAATTTGTGTCATCCCAAGAATCGTCGCGGGAATTATAAATTGTCTGCGCTTCCAGGCACTTCTTGGTTCCTTCTTCTTATGGACAATTCGTAGGAAAATTTAGCCTCCAACGACGTTGTTTGTGGCAACAGCTTCTGCGTGCATGCTTCTGCCTGGAGGAGTCTTTATTACCCTTGTACCAGGTCAAGGTCTCCTTCCCTTGCAGAGAACCACCACCCCAATTTTTATTCGTCTTTTGCCTTTGTTCCTTTCACAAGCAACTGCTGGCCTGCTGTGGATCCCTTTCTTTTATTTGCATTCGTCGGAGCACAACCAAGCCCATATATGTTCCATCGTGGTCAGGAATCCCCTCATGAGAGGCTTTCAGGTTATGTATCGGGAGATTCGAGTTCCCCCATAATCAGGTCCTCCAGTTTCGGCGTCTTACGTCGAGACAGTTGGGTAAGAAAAATGGTTTTAGTAATAAAACGAAACAATTTTGAGTTTTGTTGTCCCGCGTTGCAGCAAACGCTTCCTGATTCTCCATATGGCTCAGGATCTCGACTCGTTTTATTGTCTGAGAAGGTAAGTCGTCATAATCCGGATTTTGATCAGTATTCATTTTTTGCAGTATTCACTGTCTCCAGACCTTCGAAATTGGGAAACAGACCTGGCGAGAGACTGTGTGGAGTCTGACGATGAACTTCATGACCCTGCAACAAATTCGAAGGAGAGCAGAGGAGAAATTCTGCGTTCAAGCCGGGGTTTTTTGAATGTCGGATGTATTTGCTTTGTATGCTCAGCACTCATCATATTATTGTAAGTCCTTCATGACTCCCATTTATACCTAGTTATGACTTGTCCAGTATCGTTTATCCGATTGTCACTTACAACAAAAACTGGTCGACACTACATGGTATATTCATGATATCGCCTCTGGTTTACTATATTGACAGAATAGTAGGTTACAATATTGGTGGTATCAACGCATCGGGGCAGGTGAATCACAATAACATAGGCATTATATTTCAGATACTGAACGGCGTTGAAGGTCCCTTCCCTTGGAAATCATGGTCTCATCGATTGGGACACCCCGAAGGAGGCATATACAAGGAAATCACTTCGCGACGGGTCGGACATGATTATTGTGTTTTCTGACGAATTCAACCAAGACGGGCGGACCTTCTACCCAGGAGACGACCCGTACTGGCAAGCGGAGGACTTGCATTATTGGGTAAGGAATTCGTGCCTCGACTGCCCAATTTTGTGAATGACACCTGTTCTTCCTTAGGAAACGAATAATCTTGAGTGGTACGATCCAGAGGCACTTACAACAACCGGAGGAGCGTTGGCGGTTAATTTCTCGCAGAAACTAAATCATGACCTCTACTACCAAGGCGGTGGGTTTGATTTGTTGAAAACGATTGATTTGAAGTAATTTATTTATCTCTTGCAGCCTTGATGACGACCTGGTTTGTGTTAGCTACAATTTGATTATCGCTAATTCATGACACCTGGTAGGAACAAATTCTGCTTCACTGGAGGTTACATCGAGGCAGCTGTGCAACTACCAGGCCTAAACAATGTTATCGGTATGTGGCCCGCCATCTGGACGATGGGAAACCTTGGTCGAGCCGGCTACGGCGCAAGCCTGGATGGCCTGGTACGTCCATTTCATGAACGATCAGTCTATCACTTCTGAATTAGGCGTCTATTTTTATTTTTGTATGTAGTGGCCTTATACCTATGACACCTGTGATGTCGGTACAGCACCCAATCAAACGATCAATGGTCTTCCGTACGCTGCAACAGTCGACGGTGACCACTTGTATGGGGGGGCTTTGTCTTATCTCCCTGGACAAAGACTTTCTCGGTGTACTTGTGATGGAGAGGACCATCCAGGTCCTAAGCATCCTGATGGAACTTATGTGGGGCGATCCGCTCCTGAGATTGACGTGTTCGAAGCGCAGATGAGTGGAGAGCCTTTGAGTGGAGAAGTTTCTCAATCGGCGCAGTGGGCTGTAAGTGTCTATCAGAACTCTCTGATAAAATGTAACTGATTTGCTCTTTGCTTGTAGCCATTCAATCGGCATTATTTTTGGACAAACACCTCGGATAATGAGATTTTGGTTAATCCATCAAAGTCGAGACAGAATGGTTTCATTGGAAATGTCGCTCAGCAAGCTACGTCAGTTGTGACGAAGACGAACCAGAGATGCTATGAACTTGTTGAGAACTGTTATTCTGTTTATGGATTTGAGGTACACTTACTTGGACCTAATCGCATTGTTGCTGATTTATTGGTAGTATAAGCCAGGTAGGGATTCCCTGAGCTATCCTTGGTATCTTCTTTTCTGATACGAAGGTTTGCAAAGGTTATGATGATTCTGTACGCCATATACTCTTCCTTGGACGACTTGATTGACCCTTCCTATTAGTATATATCTTGGGTATCAGACGGAAAACCATCTTGGACTATCAACGCAGGAGGTGTTGGACCCGATGCAAGTGTTCAAATCTCAGCACGCCCTGTGTCCCAAGAACCAATGGTACTCTCCTCCATCCTTCTTCACAATTCACCACCACACTGACTTCTATCCCAAGTACATCGTCGTTAACCTGGGCATGTCGAAAAACTTTGGTGACATCGATTTCGAACACCTCACTTTCCCAAACCGAATGAGAGTCGATTACATCCGCGTCTATCAAGACATGCACAAAGTCAATATCGGTTGTGACCCGAAGAATTTTCCTACAGCGGCTTATATCAGACGGTAATTGGTCATAACTGCTTGCTCAAATGTCTGACCGACGAATAATTCTTCGCCTACGATAGTCATCTTCCCGCTTACACAAACCCAAACCTGACAACGTGGAGAGGAGAATACGGCAGTCCATTCCCTAAGAATTCCTTGTTAGAGCCTTGTTAGACTGTAACTGTTTCCTGCAGCTGACTTTTTAATTTTGTTCACGTTCTGCTGCCGAACTTTATATATGTACTTTTCTGTAGTTTTGCTTTAAAAAGCAAAGACATTGTAAGTTGTTACCCGTACTAGGCTTGTTATTCATCCTATTTAAGTTCATGTTGAACGCCGCCAGCAGCTGTTATTTTACGAGTACATTGCAGTGGAGCTTCTGGGACAAAGTCTAGCAGAGGATGGTGCCATCATGGTGGTGTGATGAAGACTGTCACTCGGCGAGACTTGGATCAAGTGGTGTGTCGGATCCAACTCTGACAGTAGCCCGATACACTCGGCATTGTGCACCGTGATATCAAGCCGTTTGCTCACTTGACGAACCATCGACAATCAAATTTATTGAAGCCGAGCAAGCGTGATCCACTCAAGGATCGTCGACACATAATCAGGTCTCTTTCCCGAATTCTCACAAAGGAGTATGTGTAGTATGCCTTCTAGCGGTGCGCCAATCGTTCTCATTTCTTGACAACACCCCGTAGATCTCGGTCCGCGATGACATTGGCCCTCGTTACCTTATTCCTTCTTCGTGGAAATCTTCCCTGGAAACCCCGTCCACGTCGGGAGACTTTGCTGTGTTCGTAGGAGATTGTCAAACACGTCGGTTATGTCTTCCGACCTTCTAAATGCTTTGGTCAGATGCTCACTTACAGCCGGTCTCTGAATTTCGACCAGCTTCCCGATTACGGGCAATTTATTTGCGAGTTTGGCCCGATAACATATCACTCGACTGGACACCTTGCTACCCTCGGATCCCAAAAATTATTCTAGATGAACCCAAAGTCTCGATCCCTGACGGCGCTGGCCACAACCTTGGGGAAGACGGCTACTACGGATGGGACATTTACGCGTGGAGGCGACAAAGGGAGCGGGACAAAGACGTGACTTTAAGGAAGCAGAGCTCGATCGCATTACACAATCGATTTTAGAAGTGCAAAACAACTGGGCGTATGAGATTAGGTCACCCCACAACCCCGGTTCTATGACCGGGACCTGTCCATTCGGCATTTCGACCACTGACCCAGCAAAAAGTATGACCCCTCGTCAACCCCTCGCCAAGATAGGACCCCAATGCAAGTTATTCAGCCCTCCAGCATTAAACCAAGAAATATGCTGCGACTTCTTCGCTACTCGTTCGTATAATTTGCGTGTTTCGTCGCCCATTTTTTCCAGCAGTTTGAAAAGTTCTAGACAAATGATATTGATGATGACCATTACCTCTTTAAGACGATTTTGATGGCACGTGATACATGGCAGTGCCCCAATTGGTGCCTTGTTCAAATACCTTCGTATGTCCATTCAACATTGTTGTATACTCAGCATCTGCTAATCATTTGACTTCGAGAACGCACTCTTTTGATACCGTACTTGGTGTTGCTTTTTGGCTGTGGATTGCAGATCTTGAACTCGATCATCGATCAGGGACAACTTTGGGTTTCTTCTTCTCAGATCGGGTTTTCTGGACATGGTTGAAACAGGGAACACTATTTTCGGACAGGCGCCAATCCAAAGCACCGATGATGCCCACTTGTTTCGGCCACCCATACTCTTGTAGTCAACGACGTCTTCGGGTACTTTGAACTTTGGCCATGTTCCCGCAGTTGCATGTCTCCATAACCATCATGCTGTTGCCAACAGGGTGAATTGCTGTACACCCCGTTGGTTATATGTGACTTTCACCTGGAGATGAATGTTAAAGGGAGATTGCATAGGCGTCTATGTATCTGATTGCCATGCAACCAACTGATTTCAAACACAGGAAGAGGCAATTACATGCCAACGTAGCACAACAAACCTGATATATCCCGCACCTCGTCTTATGCTTGAACTGCTTTACACATCGACATGACTTCGGATGAGGAAAGTGCTTTTTCTCCGGATGTACGACGAGGGGGTCAGAAAGCCAAGAAGAGACGTTTGCGTGGTGCCTGTGATACTTGTCGCAGACGAAAGAGTATGTTTCATTAACACTCTGTTTGACAATGTACTAATCTCCTACATAGTAAAATGTAACCCTCTTCATTCGTCCCCCGATAGCACTCTGATTCAATTACCTACAGGTGACAGTGCAGTTATGCCTGGAAATACGTGCACCAGTTGTGCAACCTCTAGTGCCCACTGTACTCACAATATGCTTCGGCAACCAAAAGTAAGTTACATACACACTTTCATTCACCTATTGACCTATCCTGTAGAAGACCGAAATCCAGCAAGTGTATGACTTCTTCTGCTAAGATATTTTTCCATCTGACGATTCTCTAGTCACATCCGGAATTTGGAAGAACGCCTCTCTAAGATGAAGCAGGTCCTCCGTGCGGTAAATAAGTGAAGTATCATTTACACAAGCTCTTAACTCATCCCGTCTTCCAGCTCCGTCCAGACAGAGACGTTGACGCTCTTTTGGACTCACCTATCAGTGACTCCCTTGCGTCAATTGTCTCCACGTCGAATACAGGAAACTCGTTGAACAACTTTCCCGGGCTCAAGTACCCTACTCCACAGTTGTCTCCTACCCTTTTATCAGATGCGCCCAGTCCTGAGTCAGTCAAGCCAGAACCTTTGGTTGATCCTATAGAAGAGGAGCAAGACCTTTCTCATGTAGAACTCGCGGAACACCTTAACAAACTGTTGGTTGATGACAAACGTTTTTTTGGGCTATCAAGGTCAGCTCATACATTTAAATCACTTGTTCGTGCCGTCCGTCTCATTGACTTAGTACCTATATATTTGCACAATATACGATGAATGCCAAGATGGAAGCAAGTGGCAGTTCTACTGCATATCCACTTGATCCTAAAATGTGGAGAAGGTCTCGTTACTGGGAAATGCGTCCTGTAAGACTCGATTTTTGGTACTCATGGCAATGCCTCACACCCACCTAGTGGGAATTGTCTTTCGCCAGGGTCCAAGAAAAGACCTTCGTTTATCCTGAACCCGATCTTCTTAATTCCCTCGTCACACTATACTTTGAGAAATCAAATGTCATCACGCCTGTCCTTCACAGACCAACATTCCTTAGTTCCTTGAATTCGGACCTACATTTACGCGACTCTGGTTTTGGCATGACGGTTCTTCTAGTTTGCGCAATTGGCTCGCGCTTCACATCTGACAGTCGAGTTTTACTGGAGGACGATATCAGCGACTTATCTTCTGGGTGGAAATACTACATCCAGGTACCGAGTTTCAGGAATGGTCTCTTTGAGGAATCTACGCTTTATGATCTACAATGTTATACAGTACGCTCCTTTACTTTTGGGGTTGAAGAAGATTATAACTCCGTTCACAGCTTTCAAGCCTTTATCTACTGGGATCATCTTTGGCGCATGTCGCTTGGCCACTGGTGGGTTTAGGAATTCGGCTCGCACAAGACAAAGGTCTTCATCGTCGCAGAGGGAAGCAGGAGCACACAGCAGATGATGAATTGTCAAAACGGGTATTCTGGTCGGTGGCTTGCTTTCACTTTGCTCAGCTTTAACACCACACCAGGGCTTTGATTTGTATAGATCGCTGGTTGTGTGCTTTCCTTGGTCGTCCTTGTGCAATGCAAGACGAAGAGTAAGCTCTGACAGTTTCTCAATGTGTCCTTCCAAGCTACCCTTTCCGCAGTTTCGACCTTGACTATCCCATCGAATGCGATGACGAGTACTGGCAAACGCCTGATCCAGAAAAGGCATTTAAACAACCTCCTGGAAAGCCGTGCAAGGTCTCCTGTTTCATCTGGGCGATTAAACTGGCAGAACTACTGGGATTCGCACTCAGGACCCTATATGCGACAAAGAAATCCAAAATCCTGATAGGCCTCATTGGAAATGAGTGGGAATCACAAGTTGTTGCTGAATTGGATTCCTCGATGAACAAGTGGAAGGATAGTCTGCCTCATTTCCGTGAGACTTCGTATTTGACGCGTGATATAATCGCTGAACTATTTTATCAGTGCGCTGGGACTCAGATAATCCGGATGCTACCTTCCTTTGCCAGTCCATTGCACTTCACTCTTGCTTTTATCATCTTCAGATACAGATTCACAGACCCTTTCTAACGAAGCGGTCGGCGTTGTCTCTTACATCGCTTGCGATGTGTACCAATGCTGCTCGCTCGACTGCCCATGTGCTTGAAGTTGCCTTGTCGAGGGGGACGACCCTTCTCCCTGCTAGTTATGTGAGCGTCCATCACCCTAACCAAGAACGATATTAATAACTCCGTCAGATGTCTGCTTTTGCTGCAGCCCTGGTCTTGCTCCTTACTCACTGGGCACATCAGCAATCAGATTCGACTTTTGATTCGAAAACGACCATGTCGCTTGTAAGGAAGCTTTTCTTTACACTCAAGACTGGAGAGAGGAGATGGCATTCGGCGGGACGTTTTTCGTAAGTAGTAGAGATGAAATTTCATGATAAGATTGGTGACCCAGGTTGTTCAGTGACTTGGCACAGATTCTAGGTTGTCTCAGTGACCAGCGGAGTAACCCGCAATTGAAACGTCGTTACGAATCGGATGGCGACTCACCTATTTCTCAAAAAACTTATCATGGTGCACTATGGGAACAGGACAGCTTTGCAGGGGGGCCTCTCCAAAGACAAATTGCTGCGAAAAAATTGGAACCGCCCACACTCATGCAGGTACCTGTGTCAACGAACAGCTGGGATTTCACACCTCAAACGGGGGATTCAGCCTTTATGACGGGTCAGGTTGACAATCCCCTCTCCAATTGTATCACGAAGAGCTCAGACTCTCTTTCTTTCCTGGAAGGAGCCACCCAGCCATCCTTGTTGAGCCAAGAAGCTCACGAAGATCACGCACCTCAGTTATTCGATCCACATCTCCAAGCGCACTGTGCCACCGAAGATCCAGCAGCTTTGGATCCGAATTTGTCGGATAACATAATGTCAATGTGGGCCAATGTACCAATCAGTTTCAGGTGCGTGGGTTCTTATGCTTAATGAATGCATGTAATGACCCTCCATCTGACTCTAGCCCCTACGAATGGAATCATTTCTTGGCGAACGCAATCCAGGTTGAGGCCCAACCCAATAACTCGTTCCAAGACAGACGCATGATGTGATGAATCAACTGATATTTATGGCTCTTGAGCTTTCCGTCATGATTTTATTTGCATGCTTGCAGACTCTGATTCCTCGCATTATGCTACTAGAATGTAGATGTTGGTCAGTGTTGGGCAATTTGTCGCCCAGATTTTGGCTGCGGGTATTTGCATAAAATGTGTACGTAGTATGTCACAGCAATTTCATGGGCACGATCTCACAAGGTCGCGGCTTCAGTGACAGAAAATAAAAACTACCGCTGGCGGGAGAACAGGGATGACCCAACCCGTTCAAGTTCCAAACCAACAAAGCCGAATTTGCATCGTCACTCCACAACGCTCTCACCCCTTGAAGCTTGAAGTCTTGTTCAAGCCAACTTCCACCTGAATATTTAGTCTGCGCGATCGTGAAGTATTCAAAAGTCGCTATGCCCAGTATTTCTTCAGGACATTCACATCCTTCGAGTATGGCATCGCTTGCCATCTCCTCTCCTCGTGTGTTAAAAGTGATATTTAGAGCTTAACTCTCAGGGAAGATCAGTGCAGTCTTCGTCCTTGAGGGTTATCCCATGAAGCCGCATTTGGCCGGGAAAAATAGTGAGATTACAACTAGTGGAGAACAAACCAGGCTCAACCAAAAGTCAAGTGATTCATATCTGAGTCGCGGGTGGTCCATGGCAGGCGTTGATGGGCATGCAGGAGCTGCAAGTTTGTCGAAGCATCAAGGGACATTATCATCTCCCAAGACCCGCCGTTAACTGATGTTGATAACCACATCCAATGTACCGAGGCCGAAGACATGCCAAGTGCACTTTCACTCATACACAAAGAATCTGTACGTCCAAGTCCCCACGTACTTAGGACGACGAGGACAAAGTTGAAATCACAGCTATTGCAAAAGAATCGGAATAATCTTGCGGGCCTTTGTCTTCCAGAAGCCTGAACAACTGCAAGGTTTGCAATATTGTCCACATGAACTATCATAGGTGACAGTTTGGTTGAGTAAGCGTATACACAGCTGAGGTCTTCACAAGAGCATAGTATCGTTGTCCGTCAAGAAATCCAACAACGATGAGACCACAGCAACGGCGATTCGAGCACAGGAGCGGGTGCTAGTTAAGCGACAAAATATGATAATTTTAGTCCGTCACACGAGACTCAGAGACAGAGACTATTTGTTATTTTCCTGCACCCTTTTCTTTAGGCGTTGCACCTGATTTAGATGTGTCTGGAAAATTGGATCAATTATCACGTACCTTAGTGAGGGAAATAATTTATGTGAGGAGTAATGTAGGTGCTCTGTAAGAGCTCAAACTGAACGACTTGAATCCATGTCTATAGAACGAACGACTACATCCCATTTGAGCTCTGAAAAGTAGTCCACGCCTCACTGAGGGTACCAAACACAGCGTTGGCCACCATACGCTGTTCAACTGTCGAATTCTGTGTGTTAAGCTATCCACAATAAGAGGTCAGTCAACCATGCATCCACAGAAGAATAATTACCTTGTCAGGGTGGACCCTTGCGATCGCCTTTATATACCCCTTCTTCACCTGTATCGGTGTGACAAGCTCGTGTAAGCCACCCACCCTTATGCCCCTCAACAACTCATCCCAAAGAATCATATCCAAACTGGCCAGCAACGCCCTGATATTAGTTTCTTTCCCGGTGCGCCACGCAACAAGTTTTGCGTCGACAGTGTCCTTGAGCTGGAGTTTGAGATTGTCCTCCGCTTCTGCCTGTGCATTACTTGCTTGCAGGGAGCGCACAGCGGCAGAGGGTGCTGTTGTAGTGACAGGAATTGGTGTTGGTTTCGCATCGGGCGGCTTTGGTTTAAAGTTCGGGGCTTCATCTCCTGTCTTTGACGCAAATGTTTCGTCGGTAATCATCTTCCGACATCTCGCAGCACTCCTTTGAGCCTCTTTCCTCAGATGTTCTTTAGTCAACGCATAATCACCAGCACTCAACACCTCCCATAATTTCAAGGCCTCTGACCAGCGCTCCCTTCCCTCACATGCCTCCGCCCGTCTGCGTAAAGCCTTCTCGTAACCACCCACTAAATCGACGCCAAAACCTTGAGGATGTGTCCAACCTCCACTATTAGCTTTTTGCTGCGCCGCTGCGAGGAGTAAAGGGGGCTCCATTGAGGGATGCCATGAACTGATTGTTACCTGCATCGCAATTTCCTTTGCATTAGGATCAAACTCGTCTGCTGCAACGGCATAGTCGCAATTGACCAAAATAACCCCCAAAGCCAGGGAAGCATCAGCAGCGGCAGCTTTGTATTCCCCCGTCCGCATTCTGGCGAGTGCCCTATTATTGAATAAGGGCAGTAAGAGAAGATGCCCAGGAGGCAAGATGTTGATTGCCACGCTGTAAGATTCGATCGCAGATGCATATTGGCCGAGCTTAAACTGGGAACTGGCTTCGGACCTGTGCTTATCCACGGCAGAAAGACTGGATGGAGAAGTAGTTGGGAGGGGGCGATCCTGAGTTGGTAAATGGAATGAATTAGTTGCCGTTTCAGCAACGGCAACCTGAGATGGTGGTGCATAGATCTCATGTACGCTGGCGGCTTCCGAAGGGCCAGCGCTGAACAAGTCGACTTCTGAGTTCAATGTATCCTGCTGTGGAATCCGTTGCTCTGGTTCGTGGGTAGTCCTAGTAATTCGTCTTTTCTTCGCCTTCAAATCATCTTCGTCCATTAAGCTGCCAACTAAACCTTCCTTCATCCACCTTGGCCCACCATCCGCCCTCTCTTTCTGCCCTGTGATGGTCGTGGCCCGTTCCTCGTAAACCTTGACAACTTGTTCTTTTTTTCCCTTCCAGAAAGCGCTGGCTTTACTCAATACACTCAAACCAATCTCTGACGCCTGAGAGAGGAGCTTATCTGCCTGTTCCTGCATGTCGGAGACGACATCCGATCCTCCAGGTGGTATTCCGGGTTCATGTTCTCGTTCACGACGCATCCTCTCCAGCCTCTCCCGCTCTCTTTCTCGGAACCCTTTAGGAGGACCTCTCCTTACAGGGGTTTGGAGTTCTGGTTCTGGTTCTTCCACAACCCGTCGGTTATTTGAAACTTCACGTCGAGCTTCAATTCCGCCAGAGTTGCCCAAAAGTGTTTCCAACGCAGCCTGGATATCCATTCCATCCTTTGTGTTGGCAAGGGCTTTTTTCGCCTGCTCGATACTGAAACCCATTTCGACTATGTGGCCGAGGACATGTGGGGGTGGGGACGAGGCAGATGGAAACCCCGATCTCCTGTCAGTAGAAGGAGGGTCATCAAAACTGGAGACAGTTGGAGATGGCGAGAGCTTCTAGGGACAAATAGTCAATAATTATCCAAGGCTGGGAGATCCTGGAAACAGAAAGTAAGGTAAAACACGTTGTGCGTGACTTGTCATTTTTCACTTCTTGGTGAAGAGAAGAGTCCAATGGAATGGAACATAGAAAGGTGAAATCAAGGCATAAAAAAGGGAGGAAATTTACCTGCGTCTGCGTTTGTGCCTTGACAACTTCTACAGGCTGACTGAGCATGCCCAATATGTCATCATCATCGTTGATCTCTCGGTTACCAACAATAGGGCCCTCCCTCTGCTTGCCTAAATCGAAGTTGAAATCTACGGCTTCGTTGTCGAGGTCTATCAGTCCCGTGCCTACTCGACTTTCATTGCCAGGGTCATCTTGGCTCGTAATACCGAAGTCCAGGACAGAAGAATCGAGTTTCTTGGTGGAACTTTGTTGCTGAGATTTGGGTCGAGAAGGGCGGGAAGACGAAGGTGGATGGGGTTGCGACAAAGTAGATCGGACCGTTGTACTCGTTGCTGCTTGCGACATAGAGCCAGTGAAACCGCTCAACACCCAATCATCTCCTTCATCTAAATTGTTGACTGTCCCAGAAATTCTCGATCGGTCGGAAGAGAGTTGTGCATTCCCGGTGCCAGAATGAACGAGTGAATCTAATCCCACCCATGTGCTGTCTTGAGAGCCCACATCCGTCCTCAGTTGGTGTTCCCCTCCGAACCTTCTCGAATCCCTCACCTCCGCCTCCATGGCCAACCTCTCGGCGATTGTCATTCCAGTTTGCGATTTCACATTGATATTTGAATAACCTGTTGCTGACGAAGCCGTAGACGAGAAAAGGTCGCTAAAAGCGTCTACAGGCGTGGCAGTGCCTCGAGAAGGTGTAACCGAGAGTGAAGGAACAGGTGTGCTGGTGGTAGATCTCTTCGCTGAAGTAGAATTTGGAGATCCATATCTCGGTTGCTGATGCTGAGTAGTGCTAGCAAGAAGGGAGAATGGTTTTGAAATGCCTCTGGTAGAATTATGAATGGAAGACGAAGATGCGGATGCAAGAGTCTGTGGTTTCGTTTTCTGAGGAATTGCAGATGAAGAGGACCACAAGTCGGCGAAGGAATCGGTCATTTTTCAGTTGGTTCCCATGCAACAAATTAAATCTAGAACGCGTACCGAAATGAGCGACTGGGTTAGTGCTTTATAGTGAGAGTATTCAAAATCCCACCTTTAAGCCTTGGCTGTGTTCAGGTAAATTTCGTTTTCATTACAGCATTAAACTTATAAAGCCGCGAATTGTTGGTCGGCGAGCAATCAGCTGTATTTTTTGACGCGTGAGTGAACTGTGAATGAAATCGCTTGTAGCTGCCAAAGGTGTGAAGAAGCTTCGGCACAAGCCGAGCTTAACTCAATCCTTAAATAATTGTAATTATATTATATTTCAAATTGAATCAATCCTCTAAGACGGCCCTCAAGGTACGCTTTGCCATTATAACATGTCTATGTAATTTTTTTTGACTACTATATTCTACTCAAAGTCTACTACTTACAGTCACTTCTTGTCTTGCCGTCATTTCGCACATGCCACTGTTTTTTCCACACGCATCGAACACCCAAGAGGCATGTTTTTGTGAAGTTTCATCATCCACCGCCTCGCACTCGGACGTTATAATCTTCTTCCATCGTGCCCTGTCCCACAAATGGGTTGTTTTCATTTACGTTTTAGTACTAATCACCGTAGACGTTGGCCACAAAACCACTCACGTAGGGTGCGTTTTCATGTTCGACACCCGTCCGTACCCTTCAGGCACCGCACTGAGCACGAAAACCAGGCGATGACCACCAACCACAAGAATAAGGCGGGAAACGGATGGTCACATACGGTGTCACTGTCAGCCACTGGTAACTCCCTAAAAACTTGCAGCAATTGCAATTTGTAGGGACACAAGTATGACGCCGCGTATCCATTTCGTGTATGTGCAGCTGATATGGTCCTGGAAATTGGACTTCACATCGTCAAATTCTACACCTGAGTTATTTGTCGTTGATATATTATTGCACGCAGAGCTGAGGATCGACCCAGGAATTATTAAGGTGTCGCATCTGACTGAATGAAACAAGCAACAGTGGGTTGTCCCCGAATTCTGCATGAATGACAGATGCAGAATCAGAATAAGACCGAGTTCTGAATCCAACCCTTCTTTACACCATAAGCGACAATCTCTCCTGCCCGAGCAGGCCCAGAAGAACTGCTTGAAGCAGTAGAAAGTACTTGCGTTTTTCGCTTCCCTCGCCCACCTTTCAGTGCTTTCCCACCACTGGGGAAGAGCCCTGCAATCGTTTTTTCTAGCCAGTTCTCCATGTCAACAAGGCAATCATAGCAATCCCTTTCGCTGAATGCTGTTTCGCTTGTTGGAGGTGCGGGAGTCTCAGAACCCTTGACTCTCCGTGGGATTGCTGGAGGTTTCAGGGCTTTGAATCGAAGGAGTCTGGACAGGAGATAGTGCAGCCACTACAATAAACAAAACCTTAGCAACAAATATTACTAATGCTGAAAAGGTACCCACCAGCACATTCGTAAACGGATAAAATCCATCCCATTTGCTTCTGCTAAACTCTTTCATCATTCGATACACATCGAACTGATAATCACCTAAGAAGCCTTGAGTTATTCACGAAGAATAAATCGAAGGAAGAGGACAATACATACCTTCTCCCATAAAGACCTCGTCGTCAAAAGGTGTCCAATGGACACGTTCTCCATCACTGCCATCGCCCGCATCCATCCTGGATAAACCGAGATCAATAATTGTGGCTTGGACTCCATGTGACCGGTCATCCATATACACACGACAGGTTCTTGATTTCAACTTTTGATTCGCATTCAAGGACTTAAGTGCGTTCGCTTGTGATGGTAGATTCTTCACAAGAATTTGGCCCCAGTGAAGGTCGCGATGCTTCAGAAAGATAAGTTATGGAAACTGTATTAACTGATAAGTTATAACTTACTTCGAAAGAAACGAGGTGCTCAGCATGGGCCAAAGACTTAGCCACTTGCCAAAACAGGCTGCACGCTTGCCTCCACCCCGATCTGATGGCGTTGTGGAAAGCATATGCTTCCAAGTCTGGTCCTCCGTTGGGGAGCACTATGATAGCATATAATTGCGAGACTTTGAATGTATCTTTTTAAAGGATTACGTTTTTCGTAAATCAAAACGTTCACATTCGTGGTGTAGGCAATCTCACCGGGACGAACGCTCTCGGAACCCCTTTGTTCATTATATTCGTCCCAAAGGCGGAGTAGCACTTCCGGGTATCGGCCTTTTACGACATACGTCTTCAAAAGTTTGATAAATCCTCCATATACTTCTCCCATTGCGCGTGTGACGATGATTTCTTTGCGAACATCCTGTGCGTTTGAAGGAGCTGGACCTTCCACTTCTTCACTTTGGTTGGTCTTCAATTCGTCGCAAAGAGGGATGATTTTCAGAACGACATCGCCAATACCAAATACTTCTGAAAA
>Ga0307517_10001303_pt1 | contig 41867 bp, 45 predicted proteins | sample 23_EM_MG_FD_194515 | JGI IMG/M metagenome (GOLD analysis project Ga0307517, IMG submission 194515) | Populus trichocarpa ectomycorrhiza microbial communities from riparian zone in the Pacific Northwest, United States - 23_EM | ecosystem: Host-associated > Plants > Roots > Unclassified | place...
ACCTGCCTCGAATTGGGGGAGGTCGTTGGCCACCGGACGGCAGGCAACTTAACTGCCACTTCACCTACCTGCCTCGGAGTGGGATATATCGGTGGCAACGATCCCAAGCGACAAGGGCAGCGACATTGCCCCAACGCCTCCGACAGTGGACTTAGGAACGAAGCGTGCGAAAGGTTCAGATGGATACTGGGTTTCAGATTTCTTTATTTCTTCTTAGGGTTTTTTCATTCTCTTTTTATATCATCATCTTCATGTATTCACTTGGCTTTGGAAAAATTGGCTAGAACAAGCAAGGATATTCTTGGGTGTTTAGTATTGAATAACTGTTCCATAATTTCTTACCAATTTTGCAAAGCCCAGCGAATACATTAACATCTTAGCTAATAGAACGAGAGAATGAAAAACCCAGAGAATACAGAGAAATCTGAAAACCAAACACCAGCCTAGCAATACCATCCTTCTCCCACACTTCTTTCGTAAGTCCACTGTCGGAGGCATTGGGGAATGTCGTTGCCCTTGTCTCTTGGGATCGTTGCCACCGATATATCCCAAGATGACAATGAGGGCGCTGTATAAGCCTCAGGGTGGTGGGTGGGAAAACAAAGAACGTGATCTGTAGCGAGTTTGGACACGAGAATGCGAGTTGAAGCGAGCTTGGAGGTCTCCGACCCCCGGGAGTGCGATGGCCCTATATGTGCTGGGGTTACGACCCCCATGGAAGGACGGGCCGACTGAGCCCAGACCCCCCTCCCACCACCCTCGAGCCAGACTCCACGCGCTTTGCCTAATTGGCAATGGGTTTCAAACTATAGTGCCCCCTGCTGTTCAAGACCGGAACCCTTTCTCCTTTTGCCCTAAACTAGAACGCCGTTCCGGAAAATACCAGATTAAGAAAATGCCATGATATCTTTTCGCAAATGCCATTGCATCTTCCGTTGGCAAACACGACCCCAATTATAAAAATACAATAAAAAATACGCTATAATAATGCGGGTACTACTGTATATGTGGCATGCTGAACAGGGCTTAACCAAACCTAAATATCTATAATGACAAAACCATCTTAATCGTTCCGCCGCTTCCGACACCAGTCTATTTCTCCCCATATATCACCCCATTTGCCTGCGTACTTTCGTAATGATAATAAAGGAAATACAGAGCCATAATCTCTTCCGTAAATCCTGTCAACTCTAGAATAAATGAAAGCACTGATGGTATTATCTATCTCTGTCCGTCAACTCTAACATCATCGACGATATAGGAAAGAGATGATACGAGTGAGCTACTTACCCAGCTTCCTACTACCTGTTCATTGTAAACAATGCCGGGTTGGGACAACCTATGGCCAATTTAGGAAAGCCTTCCGGGTGTCGCCCAAACGGGTAAGCGGCATCGCCGGGGGGGGGAAAAGGTTTAGCTGAAGCCTTAGCTCGACCGAACACCACAGCCCCTGCCGGCAGGCCCGAGAACCCTCGCCATATATATCACCACCTATCCCCCTGACAACAACACCATCAAGCTCGCTACTGCTCGCGTTCTGTTTTTGCCCACCTACCACCCCGCTTCCTCAACCCCAGCGCCCCTCATTGTCATCGCAGGATATCACGGTGGCAACGATTCGCCACGACAAGGGCAGCGACATTCCTACCAATACCTCCGACGGTGGGACCATGACAGCAATCGGCGAAACGGTACTCTGGGTTCATGTTAGTTTAGGTCTTTCATTTTCACTTACCTGTTAGCTAGTATCTTAATGTATTTTCATGGCTTTGGAAAACCGGTATCCCGAAAGCTCGGCCCTTCCTATCCGGAGCATAAGCTATCCAGGTATGTCTGAATACTTCCCTAATCTGCAAGAGTCGCAGTACAAGGTAGACTTACAATCTGAGGCTATTAGTGCTTAACAAATTGTATAATAGCTCCTTATTTTACTCATAGCTTCACCCTGCTTAGCACCTGCCTGACTCTTTTTCCTTTATTGTGCTCAACCTTTGTTGCCCATTGGTAATTCCTGGTATCCCTATTCTTCTGTGTTCTCTCTCCAGTTTGTATGTTCCCCGAATTTACTAATTAAGTGCAAAGTTCAACCAATGCCCCCACTCCCCTCCTTCTCCCCTCTCTATGTGGTTCCGGCCGCTAGAAAAGATACCTAGGCAGCCACGAAAAACGCCAGAGCCTGGGTCCAGCAAACGGGGATTTTACCATCGGCAAATAGATTTTAAATCGATATGCAAAGATATCTAGAGAAAAAATAAGGGAGGCTATTCGAGGTATGGGCGTGGAGGCGCAGGAAAGTCCGGCGAAATTACATGGTAAGTAGGCGCGTTTAAGGGGGAGATGTTTTGCGAGTGATTTTGGCACGAGTGATATTTTGTGTTGCAAACATTAAGAAAATAAGACCCGATTGCATAGAACAAACGAAAAAATCAAAAATTAGCGTTCACCCAACACAGATGCCAGCCAGTATAACAACCTCGTGCACAAGGGCATACAAGAATATTCATAGATGCCTGATCACTCGGCGATCTTCCTTGCTGACTAAACCTTAGCTTGAATTTTCATCGGGGGAGACCTGCAGCTCCCGGAACCCCCCTTACCTCCCTCGGCATCCCTCCCCCCGTCCATATTTGATTCCCCCTCCCAAAATTGAGCTAATGGAGGAACGGATGATTGCTTGCGATGTTAGACAAAACCCGGAGCGCTAAGAGTTCCGATAAAATTTACCATGAATTTTCCCCTTGCACCGATCCTTTTATTTAATGATCTAGGGATAGCTTATGACTTCTGAAACTGCAGTACTCATCATACGAGGCAACTAGGGCAGATACATTGGCCGGTCCTGACCATGGCTGTGTCGGTGGTCGATCCTCGGCGGAAGTACTAGTCGGTGGCTTGGGTGACGGGTTGCCAGGTTTCCTTAGAATACTACAATTAGAGGAGTGCGTTTTGTGACCAACGTTAGTTGTCTCCTAGGCTGCTGAGATGTATAGTGCCGCCCATGTCAGTAACTAGGACTGGAGTGACTCGAGCGCTAGGGTAGTACCGTATTTACTTGTGAAATTCGCCATCTCCGGCACCCACTAATCTCCAGATTCAGTGACAAAATCTCTTGAAATGGGCTAGCGCTTTTCGATCATGGGAAAAGATCAGCCTTCGTGATGCGCTTAACTCATTAACTAGTGTGCCTAATCCCCCTAACTTGTCAAACAAAACCTACCGTGGATAAGAATTTCACGAGTAAATACGGTATCCTTCCGCGATGTGCGAAGGAGCGGTCAGATAGCTAATATCAGATAACTTTTAGGCTAAGGATTGCGCATCTGCGGATTTGTGGTAGTTAACAAAAGATGTCATTTTATATTCCGGGTTGGAAGACAGCATTGCCGGTTAGACAAAGCACACGGGGCATTACTCCAAAGTGCGAACAATGTCTCAGAGGTCGACGGAAAAAGGCATACCCAGGGATGTGCTAAGCTCGGGGCTAGCTCCACCTCTGTATGTCTGTGGGTCACCCACGACATATTGTAGCACCCAATGGGCCAATCCCCCCGAACGCAAGATCTCCCTAAACACCTAATCCTCAAACCTTCCTACAGCTCGCGTTCTTTGTTTCCCACCCATCACCCTTCTCTCGGCAGCAAACTATTGTTATGAGGTCTGGATGGGGGAAGTACGTGCTAGAAAGATGAAGAAGTACAAAGAAGCGAAGGAGGAAACGTGTGTATATTGATTCGATGTGTGCCTGACTTATCCGTATATCTAACGTATTTTACGGGGTTCCGGCTCTGTACCCTGATGCGGCTTTCCATGGCCACAACTGGAACACCAAATCTATATTTTATTATCTGCACAACTAGTAGTGATACCATATTGAAAATATGTTAGAAAGTACTTTTAGAGATGGAGAATCTGAATCTGAAGTTTATATTTAATAATAAAAAATAATGCTTCTTGTATACTCACTTTATTCCAAACTGGTTCAAATACTATCTTACCTCCAATAATAGTAAAGAAAGTTGAAACCAACCACAAAAATCATAGTTTAAGCAAATAATATAATCAACTAGGTTGTGTATTTGATGTATAAACTGCTTTAGTATTTGTTTGTAGCTATTTAGGAAGGCAGTGTGACTGGAAAAACAAGGATGGTTAAATATCTATCTTAAAATACAGACACTGTGACCGCTTCTCATAGGGTTTACGTAATGTTCCAATACTTAGTAATCTACTTCAATTTAGTGATTCAAGATACTATATAAACCTCCAAGGCAGTTGGTGATGCCTTGCAAAATTTATTCACTTGTTATTGGAAAGTAATTTACAGAGAAATAACACCCTTCCACCTCAACCGTGGAAGCTACACATGCAGGACAAAGCTAAAAGCTTCGTTATATGATCTATTCATAGAGCTAAAGCTATGGAATAAGTTTTAGTGCACTTGGGCATTGGGATTTAGAGATCTCACACCTTCACTCTAAAAACCCAGCATTTTGCTTGAAATATTCGGTGTTGGTAGAGTTGTGGTGCAAATTCTCTAAATCCCAAGCCCCAAACATACTAAAACTTATTCCATAGCTTTAGCTCTATGAATAGACCATATAACACACCTTTTAGCCTTATTCGGCATGTGTAGCTCACATGGTTAAGGCAGGAGGGTAGTATTTCTCTCTAAATCACTGTCCAATAACAAGTGAATAAATTTTGCAAGGCATCACCAACTGCCTTGAAGGTTTATATAGTATGTTGAATCAATAAATGGAAGTCGATTAGAAAGTATTGGAACATTACGTAAACCCTATGAGCAGCTATCATCTTGTTCGGATTTTAAGATAGATATTTAACCATCCTTGTTTTTCCAGTCACACTGCCTTTCCAAATAGCTACAAACAAATACTAAAGCAGTTCATACATCAAATACACAACCTAGGTAATCATATTATTCATTTAAACTATGATTTTTGTTGTTGGTTTCAATTTTCTTCACTACTATTGTAAGTAACGTGCTATTTAAACCAGTTTGGAATAAAGTGAGTATACATGAAGCATTATTTTTTATTATTAAATACAAACTTCAGATTCAGATTCTCCATCTCTAAAAGTACTTTTAGACATATTTTCAATATGGTATCACTACTAGTTGTGCATATAATAAAATATGGATTTGGTGTTCCCGTGGTTGCCATGCTGAGCCGCATCTACGTGATGAGCCGTTGCACGGTAAATTACGTTATGGCAGAGCTGATGGTTTAAATACAAGAAACCCCACCACATATCTTCTTTTCCGGAAATCCTTTGGTGAACATTATCGCGCACCAACTCGCACTCTGTGCCGACCCACTCATCGCTTTCCTCTCCGCACATTGCCGGCCACCTCTCCGAATCCTTCGACTACATCAGCAAAAAAAAAAGGTTACACCTGGACGCACCCCGTGCTCCCTGTGCGTCCGGCGGTCCAGGCCCATAGAACGTAAACTCGCGTTCTGGGTGTGCGGTCTTTTATTGGGTGCTGGTGGACATGGGTCCATACCGCCCGGACGCACCAGACGCAACCAAGGACACAGAAGGTACCCGACGCAGAAAGGTTCTCCAGACGCAAAAAGGTTCTCCAGACGCAACCCGATAGGATAGTAGAATAGGGGAAGTACTCAGGTGTTACTGGCTATCATCGGATACCTCCAAAGTCAACAACTCTACCTTCGAGGACTTTGAATGAGTTAGTGAAAACTGTGGAGAATATCCAAATTGTCCGGAAAGATCCATCCACTATTACTCATGTTTACTTATTTGAGTCATTTAGATACTAAGATAGGAATATATTTATTAAAGCTAGTCTGGAAAACAGTAGCACTTAGTAGCTAACAATTTGAAAGTACTTGCCCGGAGAACTAAAGTACAAAAGTATGGATAACCCTTAAACCAGCGGTCGGACAGTGTCGGGACAGAGTGCGTTGGATTCCACTCGGCGAGGGGAATTGAATGGTATAGCTCTCGAAGGGTCCACATGGCAATAGAGGTCAGGAGAGTGAAAAGGGCAGATACCTCAGCGAGCGGATATCCGCCAGAGTTGGGAAGGGTCTCATTGCAGTCCACTCTCCCAGGGGAATCGAATGGTATAGGTCTCGAAGCGTCCGCATGCCTGTAGCACCCAGTAGCCAACGATTTGAAAGTACTTGCCCGGGGAACACAAGTACAAAGGTTTGGATAACATTTCAACCAGCCGTCGGACAACATCGGGACAGGGTGCGTTGGAATCCGCCGGTCGAGGGGAATTGAATGGTGTAGGTTTCGAAGCGTCCGCATGGCTATAGAGGTCAGCAGAATGAAAGAGGCAGATACCTCAGGGGGCAGATGTCTGCTAGAGAGGGGAAGGGTCTCATTGGAGTCCGCTCGCGGAGGGGAATCGAATGGTATAGGGCTCTCAGTGTCCGCATGCCTATAGCACCCAGTAGCCACCAATTTGAAAGTACTTGCCCGGGGAACTCAAGTACAAAGGTTTGGATAACATTTCAACCAGCGGTCAGACAGCGTCGGGACAGGGTGCGTTGGAATCCGCCGGTCGAGGGGAATCGAATGGTGTAGGTTTCGAAGCGTCCGCATGGCTATTGAGGTCAGCAGAATGAAAAAGGCAGATACCTCAGCGGGCAGATGTCCGCTAGAGTCGGGAAGGGTCTCATTGGAGTCCGCTCGCCGAGGGGAATCGAATGGTATAGGGCTCTAAGTGTCCGCATGCCTATAGCACCCAGTAGCCACCAATTTGAAAGTACTTGCCCGGGGAACACAAGTACAAAGGTTTCGATAACATTTCAACCACCGGTCGGGCAGCGTCGGGACAGGGTGCGTTGGAATCCGCCGGTCGAGGGGAATCGAGTGGTATAGGTTTTGAACTGTCCGCATGGCTATAGAGGTCAGCAGAATGAGAAAGGCAGATACCTCAGCGGGCAGATGTCCGCCAGAGTCGGGAAGGGTCTCGTGGATGTCCGCTCGCCGAGGGGAATCGAATGGTATAGGCCTCGAAGCGTCTGCATGCCTGTAGCACCCAGTAGTCAACAATTTGAAAGTACTTGCCCGGGGAACTCAAGTACAAAGGTATGCATAGCCATTCAGCCAGTGGTCGGACAGCATCGGGACAGGGTGCGTTGGATTCCGCCGGCCGCGGGGAATCGAATAGTGTAGGTTTCGAAGCGCCCGCATGGCTATAGAGGTCAGCAGGATGAAAAAGGCAGATACCTCAGGGGGCAGGTGTCCGCCGGAGTCAGGAACGGTCTCATTGGAGTCCGCTCGCCGAGGGGAGTTGAATGGTATATGTCTCGAAGCGTCCGCATGCCTATAGCACCCAGTAGCCACCAATTTGAAAGTACTTGCCCGGTGAACACAAGTACAAATGTTTCGATAACATTTCAACCAGCAGTCGGACAGCGTCGGGACAGGGTGCGTTGGCATCCGCCGGTCGAGGGGAATCGAGTGGTATAGGTTTTGAAGTGTCCGCATGGCTATAGAGGTCAGCAGAATGAAAGAGGCAGATACCTCAGCGGGCAGATGTCCGCCAGAGTCGGGAAGGGTCTCGTTGGTGTCCGCTCGCCCAGGGGAATCGAATGGTATAGGCCTCGAATCGTCCTCATGCCTGTAGCACCCAGTAGCCAACAATTTGAAAGTACTTGCCCGGGGAACTCAAGTACAAAGGTTGGGATAACATTTCAACCAGCGGCCGGACAGCGTCGGGACAGGGTGAGTTGGAATCAGCCGGTCGAGGGTAATCGAATGGTCTAGGTTTCGAAGCGCCCGCATGGCCATACAGGTCAGCAGGATGGAAAAGGCAGATACCGCAGGGGGCAGATGTCCGCCAGTCTCAGGAATCGCCTCATTGGAGTCGGCTCGCCGAGGGGAATCGAATGGTATAGGTCTCTAAGTGTCCGCATGCCTATAGCACCCAGCAGCCGACAATTTGAAAGGACTTGCCCGGGGAACTCATGTACAAAGGTTTGCATAACCTTTCAACCACCGGTCAGACAGCGTCAGAACAGGGTGTGTTGGAATCCGCCAGTCGAGTGGAATCGAATGGTATAGGTTTTGAAGTGTCCGCATGGCTACAGAGGTCAGCAGGATGAAAAAGGCAGATATCTCAGGGGGCAGATGTCCGCCAGAGTCGCGAAGGGTCCCATTGGAGTCCGCTCGCCGAGGGGAATCGAATGGTATAGGTTTCCAAGCGTCCGCATGGCTATAGAGGCCAGCAGGAAGAAAAAGGCAGATACCTCACCAGGCACTGGCCGATCTCCGCTAGAGTCTGGCAGGGCCTTATTGCAATCCGCTAGAGTCTGGCCGGGCCCCATTGCAGTCAGGTACCGTCCGGCAGGGCCTCATTGGAATCCGCTCGCTTAGGAGTAATAAATAGTGTCAACCTGGTTGGATGAGCATGCCCCTCTCCGAAGGTTGATAATATTCAATAGGTCAACTCATTCGATCATGAAGCCTAATACAAGGTGGGAAGCACTTAGAAACCTTGTTGCGAGTGTTGTTAGCAGTGATCAAATAAGGGGTATATTTTGGGTCGTTACCGGGACAATAGATGGTTAGTCATCCTATGTTTAGATCCTTTTTGGCCTGAACAGCCTTCACCTGGTGATAAAGTAGTCTGTTGTAAGTAGAGGCCATCAGGGGCAGGGAGAGTTCCACAATGCAGAGCCCTATGGGTCACTTACCCTGGGTTTCTTCCGGAGATTAGGGAGTGAAATGGACCATCCACGTGCACTGGGCGGACAGGATGCGGGTTGTATTGCACCCAACGGACTAGGATGCAACCATTGTGCTGGGGCCATCTGAGGGCGGGCTGGGCGGACTGGATGCTCCAGACGGATTTCCTGCGTCCGGACGCAATGCCTATCCGTCTGGAGCAAATGCTTTTTTTTCTGCTGTAGTATACGAACTAGGTATACTCGCCGCTCCTCCGAGATTTATAATGACTGACAAAAGGAACTAGTAACAAACAACAAGGAAATATAGGAAAAGGTACAAACACCAAATATAGTAGACACGCAGTGATTGCCAGTGCTTTCCACCACAAACGTCCCTATTGCTAGCTGAGGATATATCACTGCCAGCTATCCGGAGCGACAAGGGCAGCGACTGTTTCACCAATGCCTTAGGCAGTTGAACGACACTACTAGGATAAGAAGGGAACCAAGTTGCTTCGTTCCCTGTTTTGTGGGGTTCATTCTAGGCCTTAGAAGTTTTGCCTTTTCTTCCTTTCAGGATCGTTACTATTTTATGTATATGTTTTCAGCTTTGAAAAATTAGATATTCAATCACAGCAAACTGGAAAATGGGGGAAAGAGAAAAAAATGGCAGCCAATTCTTTTACAAATCGACTATGGTTGAACGGCGAATAACAGCGGCGATAAAACGGTGAGTGATAGGCGATGAAACGAAACAAACGCGAAGGCAAGGCAACACTAGATAGATCGCACAACACCGAAGCGGGGGAAAATCTTTCTCTTCTGCAACACACTCACACTCACGATGCTCACTTACTAACTAACATAACTGACCGCGAAGACAGGAGTATATAGGAAAAAACAACAATATCTTCCTTTCGCCCACCGAGTCCAATCCTCCCATCGATCGTCATATTGATCCACACTCTTCCACGCATACAGCCGCTTCCATGCCAGCCCCCAGACCTTCCATGTTTGCCCCCGCTCTTCTACGCAGGTCTCCCTTTTCTCCCGTAAAGAACAATCATGCTAATAAAGAAAAGAACAAAGAAAAACTCTTCCAGGCTCCATAGCCTACTTGCATTCGAGTCGTTCTCACCGATCACAAGTGCCTCCCCGGAGGTTTGTCGAGTGCACGCTGGACGGATGCTGAGTTTGCTGGACAAGATATGTTTCCGGGTGTTCGCTTTGCTTCCGATAGATGTATTGATCCAGCGCGCATGTCAGCTAGTTCTTTGTCTGAATGATAAAGGGGTACGATAGGTGCGGGGCCACCGGGCTAACTGCGTGGTCAGGGGTTGAGTGCTTTGCCGGGGGGTTTAGTATGGTGAGCAGCACCGAACATTTCCAACAAATTCTCCCAAGCCAAAGAGATGTATTAAAAGAGACTCTAGTTACAGTAACAGAAGGAAATCAACAGAGCAAGAAGAGAGCAATATAGAGAAGAGTAGAACAAGAGAATTCCACTGGCGGATGCGTTGGTGGTGTTGTCGCAGCACGTGCCCGGGAGATCGTTACTACCGATATGTCCCAGTTCGAGGCAGGTAGGCTGGCTATAGCTTGAATTGGCCTGCCGTCCGGTGTGTAACTCCTCCCGCCCAAATCGAGGCAGGCTCACACCTGTGGCTGGCGGGCTGGGGTTTGCGTGGTCTGGAAGCGCCTGGATAGTGCGATTCGTTCCCTGTCAGAGTACTCAATGTAGGCCTGATAAGAATCAGATCTGCAGCGGCCGAGCCTTTGAATTTCGGCTTCAGAAATTCCAACTCATGCTGCCCATGTGGCTGCCCCACTTCGGAAGCCGTTTCCATTCCAAGTTCCCTGACCCAAGCCCGCTGTGCGTGCCAGCTGTTGTAGTCTCTGGACTACGAATTCTCTGGTAAAAGCTTGTTGTTCGAGTTGCCCCATACAGAACAGTGGGGAATCAGCTGCCCTGTGGGTGTCTACAGCAAGGAATTGCCTCATGGCCTTTACAGGACAGGCATCGTCTTCGCTGGCCGAAATGGTGAGGGTAATCCCCTTTCGAAACGTGTCTGTTTTCGAGGCAGGTGATGTAACTTCCATGTACCTGCCCCCCTCTCTCATCCTGATACTGTCTTTGACCATAAACCAGTTCTTGAATGTGTATTCAGGCACCCTATCTCTGGGCTTGTAGGTAAACTCTCCTACTCTGAGGAATCCGGCAAAGGCGAGTGTGAAAGCGGCACGGGTGACTAAATCATTATCGTTAAAGCCGGGGAGGTAGCGGAGGATCTGGAGTAAACAAGGGTGTGTCAGTCGTGTTCTTGGGCGGGTTTCAGGCTCCTTATGGTCGCGCTCAATGCCCTGGATGGTTCATTCGAGACGCAGGTCGGCAAAAGCTGTACACTCTATTCCCAGGTCTAGTTGGTAGGACTTGATCCCAGCCAGGTACAATTTCATAGTTTGAACTTTTACTGTGCCTGCAAGGGAACACAACTATTCAATGAGCCAGGTTGACTTTGCTGGGAAGCATCCAGTGTTGGCGTGCCTGAAGTTCGAGAGAGTGCAGAAGGTGGTAAACCTGGATCGGGGGGTTTCGTAGCTACGTCGTGTCGATAGTGCTAGCCCCCACCACAAGTAGTAGGCTGCTCCGTGTGAAAGTTCCGATTGCTGTATGTTTGAAATCCACGTAGGAGGAGGCTGCTGGCTGGCTGTAGTAGCTGTGGTGCGAGGTCAGCGATTCTATAGTATTCTAAGCTCGAGAGCACGTCCGCCAAGGCATTTTCCTTGGTAGAGATCCATCTCGCTTCGAAGTGCAGGTCATATTCGGTTGCGAGTAGCAAGCATCTGCGCAAAAGGGGGATGGATCCCCCACGGATCGTTTGGTTCCTGAGATCGTGAACAACTGCCTTGTTGTCTATATGCATTACCAGTCTTTTCCCTCTCCACTTACTTCTCCAATGTAGAAGTACCTGTTCTACTCCTCGCATTTCCGTTGTATTGATGTGTTCCCTGGGGGTTGCGACAGAGCGGGGAAGAGGGATGCAGAATGCGGCGTCAGGGTCAGGTTTGTGTTGGTTGGGGCTAAGGTAGAAAGCTCCGAGTCCATTGGTGCTAGCAGCGTCCGACCAGACCCGCATAATGTTACCTTTTGTGTCCGCGATTGACCTCTCAGGTGCCTCTGACAGTGCCTTTGAACACCAGACCAGGTCTCTTTTTGTTTCCGCAGATATCCGCCGTCGATGATGTGGGTTCCCAGTGCGGAAATATACCTCCATGTTGTAAAGGCGGCGGAGAAAGGTTCGTCCGAGTGGTGTTACTGTAGTGACGAAGTTCAGGTATCCTGTAATCATCTGGATTTCGCGAAGGGAGAGGGACCTTTGTTTTCTGGCATCGTTGACCAATGCCCACGCTTTGAGATGTTTCTTTGTGGGCAACCGGATTAACATATCCTTAGTATCCAACTCTATGCCGGCGAAGCTGACCACATTTCCCTCCGCCTTCTTCGTGGTTTTTATTGTACGCCCGCCCTGACTGCAGAGGTGGGAGAAGATTCCTGTATATTCTTTTGGGTTTGTGTGAGGGGCCAATACAATTAGAAAATCATCAAAGTAGTGGATGGTACATGCGGCGAGATTCTGGCGTTGAAGCTCGCTGTCGATAATCCAATGAAATATTTCAGCAAACAAGTTGAAGAGGTAGGGTGCTGTCCTCAGCCTGAAGGGGGGGAAGCGCGGTGAATAGTAACGATTTTGCCACTGAAAACCAAAGAGTGGAAAGTCATTTGGTGATATTGGTATATGTCGAAAGGCCGACTCGAACTCCCGCTTAGCAAGGATACAACCTTAGCCCCACTCTTGCACTGCTCTAATTCCCTCTTCGATACCACTATATTGGATCGTTCCATATTACTCGGGCATTCCAGCCTTTATTGAGGTCGAAGACCCTGGGGGGTATGATACATTGTGGATTCGACGTTTGCTCCCATCAGATTTGTTGGACAATCCGAGTGGGGAAGCTGTAGGGTGGGCAGGGAGGCTTGGGCTATCGGAATAGAGATTCAAGCGGTTCTTCATCGAGTCCGCAGCTATGTCTGCGCTGACGAGGTCGGCTTCAGTATCTGCTGTCACAAGGTTAGGATAGATAGTCGCTAGGCTACGGTGCCCCTCGTATCCTATCCTAGCCCCGTATTCGCATATACCCAGTATTGCAGCGACTACTTGCTCGTCCGGGAACTCTTTCATATGTTTCTTCCATCCGTCAATGTTTAGCGAGCCTGGTGCCATAGGTGCAGTGTGCGAAGAAAAGAGCTTGTAGTGAATTTGTGTATTGGGGCGGGGTGGTTGTTTGCTAACACCAGAGTAGGGGGGGAATAAGCGAGGCCATGCGGCCTGAGTGTCTTGTGTTCATGTGGAAGATTCGAGCTGACTGGTTGAGTCGATATAAGCATAAGATAGTGATAGTATAAACAGTGCATGGGGTCGGAGCAGAGGAAGGTCAGGTAAGGGTATGGGATGGGGCATTGAGGGAGCGCGGGAAGCTAACGCCGTGTAGAGCCATTATGAGGTTGTGAGGGTAGAGCTGCATTCCCAGAAAAGCTTTGGGGAGCACGGTGGCTGCTGCCACAGGTGATACATGCGTGGAGATAGTGGCACAGGGTTGACCAGCACTCACGGTAATCCCAATTCCGGCCGGTCTGAGGTGTTAGCGGTGGGGTGCCTGTGTTGGCGCAGAAGTCGTGTACGTAGGCCACGGGGTTATAGCCGCCTTGGCTTGGGACAATCTCTCTGATTGCAAGCTCGCTTGTTCTCCAAATTGGTCCTGCTACAAGTCTGTGGGCTTGATTCCAGGTTGCTCTCGGAGTTGGATGTGCAAAGTGGTTGGAGGTAATTAGTTCACTATCTAGCTGGCGCCATTCGCTTCCAAGGTATATGCCTTTGCCGCTGGCCACCGTTTTCTGGTGGAATTGGAAGTGGTAAGCATTTACCCCCTCCCATGCATACTTCTCGAGCAACTCGTACACATTCATCGCGTAGATAGAAAGGCCTGTGGCGAGATCCCCTTGAACAGTTTGTGGGGATAGCTTTACCAGGATTCCGCAGTAGGCTGCCCCTGCCTTGAAAAGGCTGCGCATTGTGTATTCGCTCGCCTTGCCATCATGTTCAGCCTGCTCGAACTCGATACCCCTGATGCTCACTGTTCACTGTGATTTGGCACAGTCATTTTCACTTGCAAGTAATCTATCGATGTTTGTTGGCTTGAATTGATTTGCAATTATCTGAACGAGGGTTGCTCGTTCTACGCCTGGGAATAGTAGGTCTACAGAGTCTGCAATGCCAGACGCGCTCTCACTTGCTGGTAAGATTGGGAGTTGGCTGGGGTTGAACATACCGGCTGCTTTCGGTTGCCTCTGAGCTCTCCATTCCCTCTCACCCGCATCTCTCAACAGTGCCAGCTGGCCTTCCAACTTGGAGATTTTGGCATGAATTGGGTTGTGTTGAGGTGGCTGAGTGGTCTGGTGGGGTAGTGAGAGGCGTTGTGAGCACAGTCGAAGGACGACTCTGTCCACTACGTCCTGCTCGTGAGAGCGAAGGAGTGCCTGCATAGTGTGTAGGCTAATTGGGCCATCTGAGGGTGCGGGAGATATAGAGCGGCTGGCAGCTTGGCTTGGTGTTGTGGGTGACCCGGGGTGAGGCAGGCGTGGGTTTGCTAGCGGGGGAGAGTGGCTATATTGCGGAATGCTTGGCTCCGTTTCCTAGCTACTACTGGTAGGCCTGTTGGTTCCCTCTGGCTCTGGGGTGTGTGAGGGGGCTTCTAATGGCTGGCCATAACGAGTTGGAGCTTGTCGGCTACGCGTGTTATTTCTGATGCCTCCTGTGGCTTGATGTTGTGCCGCTGCTGTTGAGGTGCCTCCACGCGTTGGAGCTCTCCTGGGGGCCATAGTACTTGAGTAGCCAAGGGGTGTATTTGGTCAGGGTAGAGGTGCGGTATCGTTTTCGGACATGTTCCAACCTTAGAATGTGGGATAAAGAACGAGAGCTGTCACTAAGGAACCCGAGCTGTAGGAAGGATGGAGATGTCACGGTCTGGGAGAGCTGGGGGGAAGGTATTGTAACGGGGGTCCACGGGCCTATTGTCCTGGAGCTTTGACCCCACACTGGCCCAGCAACGGGGTGAACCTTTTTCCCCTGACCTCCGAGACAGTATCCCATTCCTCTGGGCTTGTTTCCCTACGCTTAGCCCAATTGGCAATGGGTTGTACCAACCCCTCATCTATCTTCACTATTTTTTGCTCCTTCTTTCCATTATATTTCTCTCTCATTCAATGATGCTATTTATTTTTTTACGATTACCACATTCTCCCTTCCCATCTATTTTTTTTCAAACCCTAACCCACCGTTGTTAACCCCTGCTGTGCATGGTCGCAGCCAGCATTGGAATCACCGGTAATTTTCCTACCCATTTTGAAGACAACTTGGTCCACATATGCTCCTATATTCTGGATAGTCCAATAATATCGGGAGTAAGACAAAGATAGAAAGGCTGTAACTAGGATTCTAGGACTCGCAAGCACCTCTACCTAAGCTTTTCTCACCAGATCATACCCCGAGAGGTGCTAATATTTAGGCTTGAGGCAGGGTTCCTTAGCCGCATATACCGACCTACTGGTCACACAAGTTGGGAAATTACTAGTATTGTCCAAAATAGGTCTAGTTTTATTTACAGGCAGGGGAGGGGACAAGGAACGGTCCGCAAGAATCTGGTGAAACGTCAAATATTTTTGGGCTGTCCGCTGTCCCCTCCTGTTCCTTGTCCCCTGCCCGGTACTAGTGAATGGCACCATATGTTACAAAATCATGCTTGTGTTGGAACAAGCTTCCACCACAACTTCCCCTATCCCGAAGCTTGGTTGATTGTGAGGAGGGAAGTCTGAGAGAGAATGCTGCAGGGCGGGGTGTTCCGTTCCGCCATTCGCTCATTGTTGGTATGGTGCGGGAAGTGACAGAGACGAAGCATGTAACCCCCCCTCGCTACAGTGCTTGCTTTGAAGCACTGCGCTCATGGTCATTGTAAAATTCAGAGTGACTAGTTGGTTCCCTTCGGCCAATCAAAAAGCTAGAGTGTGACGCGGCTGGAACCACCTCTATCTAGTGCCGGGTAAGCAGCGATACGGGAATAGGGAATCGAGTGGATGGGGAGGCTATGGTCATTGCACTTGAAATTTTGTAGTATCAGCCAGAAATCCACCTTATTTGCATAATACATATCATACAAGGCAGTGGGGCTTAGCCACAACCATCTTGAGAGGGACCATTCATGGGTCATTCGAAATTTTCCACCTCACGAATATTTCTCTTGTTGAAAATCAAAAAGCATAGAACTAGACAAGATTGTGTTCTGAGCACTTCTATACGACACATCCCCCTTAAAGGTGTGGCTGTGGTAATGGATTTTCGAAAATTAATAGTGTTGGTTTTCGACTGATTTTTTGCTCCCGGCACCATAGTAATAAAACAGGCTATTGGGATGATAAAGACTATTTCTCTAGATCCCGCTCAACTTAAACATATGTGTACACACACCGGCTAGATAGTATGGTACTGGACCGATACAGCGCCTAATTCTTCACGGATATGTTGAACATGAGAGAACCTAGGAGGCTGAATTTCTTGAAATTCACCGAGGCTCCATACCCTAGATATAGTTGAAACACAGATAGCAGCTAGCCGGGAAGAATTCTATTTGAAAATGGTTGTAGGATTGACGCGTATGGTATCAGAAGAGAAATGAGGTGCATGGTCTAGGAGTTAGTCAAAGCAAGAATGTTTGGGCTATCTTAGGAATTGGCACTAGGGAATACCGGAGGGTAGTAATTGTGGTTTACTAAGAGTCGGAACGGATCAGTGTCGCATTAGGATGATTAGAAAACAGAAGACGGTGTCAGTACTGCGAAGGATTGAAGAAAACGAAGGAAACAGTGCAGGAGGACGAAACCGGGAGTAATAAGGGAATAAGAGTTTCGGGAAAGTCCGATGGAGTTGCGTGGATGGAGACAGAGGTTGAGAGAAGACGAGAGAAACTATGATAGATGTTGCAGCAGAAGAGCTTCCTGTACAGTCAAGTTTGTGCATATATGAAACACCCCCGGAGACATAGAAAGAATAAGGGCTCAAGTTACTTTCTACCAACATAGCCTATTTTTGAAAGAATGATGATAGAAAATGGGGATATCTCGGATACTGGGGCCAGAGGATATTTAGCACGGCTTCTACAAGCAGTCATTTACTTCGGGAAGCAGTTGGGCGCAGTGAAACCTGAGTATTTGGTATAGGTAACGATCGGGAGCAGCCTTACAGTCATTACCCCCTAGACCATGGGTATCCACGGGACTCCGTTCCTTGGAAAACGCAAGAAAGAACCAGGATAAATGTAACCCGGATGATATGAGAAGGACAAAAGCGGAATAGATTCAAACAAGCCGGTGATCTCAGAACAAAAAGTGTAATGTTTCAAAGGGGGGTTAACAATATGGTAACCACAATGGATGCACCGGACCCCCGAGCTGGCGATTCCCCTCCGTATAATGCTCTTTGCCTCTCCGGGTGGCTAGGTAGTGCTGACTAGAATGTGTCAGTAGAATTTGTGACAGAACCCGGGACTACTTACAGAATCTAGAGAAGGCGCTACGGGTTAGTAATGAAATCCCAGAGAACCAAAGCATCGTGCTTCAGCCCCCCCTTCAATCAGCAACATCCCCACTTCACACTCCAAATTGAAGCCGAACAAGGAACACCAACCTCGATATCCTCACCGTTCTGTTTGGCAACCCTCGTCCCCTCCCAAATCTTCACCTTCTGAGCAACCAACGCTTCTCCAGTCATTCCCATGTCTCTGGCGCGCTGTTCAAACCTAGCGGTCCTTTCATTCCGTCCTTCCACCCCCCTCACCTCACGCTTGCGCTGTGCCGGCATGACTAATCCAAATTGATTAGTACCCTGTATGTGAGTTTGCATAAAGAGAGGGTTATACGGCGTGTAGGTAGGAGCTTGTCACGATCCCGTTTGTGGTGGTTTTCCCAGGCAGCTTTCTCGTCACCAATGAGGTCTTCAGCTCGGGGGCGCCCGAGATGCCTCCAGAGGTATCCATGTGGTGTTTTCCCCATAAAAACTGAGGAACAGCCCGAGACAGGACATGCGAGTGGAGCTGGCCCGGAATTGGCATTGGCGAAGTCTGGCAAGGCTTGGGTAGGAGCAGAGGAGGAGTTAGGGCTTTGCGGGGCGGTCTCTTCATCCTCAGGAGAAGATGTGCCGGTGTTGGTGGACTCAGAATGTCTAGACATCCATTCATTTGAACTGTGAGACATGATCTTAGAACTGGGACTCTAGTTGCTTGTGATGAGAAGTGCTTGTGAGCTTTGTGTAAAGGACGGAGAAGTTAGAATGGAAGCAACGACGCCCGCTGCCGTGGAATACAGCAGAGGAAACTATCGGAGAGGGTTTTGGCCAACGACAACCCCTAACTGTCCGCTAGTAGTCAAGGAATAAGGGAGTGGAAAAGCAAGTGCGAACCAACCCCGAAAGAGAGAGGTGGTAGCTGCGAAGTGCCCAGGGTCAAGGGGGCGATGGAGCGACGAGTTATATAGCTGCTCTATCTCCCTATCTACAATTCCTCCGATGGTCGCGTGATATCAGATGGCCCTCACCGAAGAAAACAATTAAGCAAAGAATCATGCCTTTCCGGCGGCTTTAATGTACCTCGTTCTTAACACAATTGACGGTGTCGGAGGGAGTAAGGTGGGGTTATCGGGAGTGGGGGTGCCTTACAAACCAAGACATTTCAAGTGGGCAAGGGAGCGACAAAAAGAACAGTACTCAAGTCCTCCGCTCAATGGAGGAAAGTGAACGCTCTCAAGTCACGAGGCAACAAGGAGCGCTAGTCCTGTGGCTGGGCCGGGAGGAGACAACCCCAGCGCAACGCGAAGAAAATGACCAATCATTCCAGTAGTAGCTTTTAGTACTGAGAGGCGGTAGGTACTCGTAGCGAGTTCGTAATAAGGGAACCTAGGATAGTCTCAAAGATAATAAGGTTATCAAGGTTAGCCTTATCCCAAAGCTCTGTGCGACGCTGTGAGTGGCGCTGTGCATGTAGTACTGAAACGATGACTTCGGTCCGGGCAGATACTATCTTCCTGTTGTTGAAATTCCGTTATATTTCCTATGTGCATTTCATAACACTACTGTGTATTCTTTTACTTAGTTTGTGTTTCGGCTCCACCTGTACACCGCTTACATTACTACAGCTAAGACATATATTATAGTGTTTTATTGATTGTTTTGGGATAATGTTTGGGGATTTAACATGTGCTTTTCTATCCAGTGTTAAGGATTTTATGCATCTCTTATGCACTATTATTGGTCATGATATTTCTAATATTCACATCACACCCTCATAGTTTCACGCACATTGTTGAGGATTACTTGGCAGGATTCCAGGGTCAAACATGTTCACACTTATGTTTCTTACATAGTTTTCCCTATATTTCTTGCATACATATGGGCGCACACTTTTGTATAAATGTGCTTGCTACCGCCCACCTGTTTTGGAATAATTAAGAACCAGAACTCCTACCAAATCTGCTCTCTACTCCTCACCAAGCTTGCCTCGCAACCCCCCTCGCACTTGCCCAGTATTATCCACATAGAATAGATTGTGCCCCTGGTGTTCACATTTTGAACAAGTTATGAGCCCGTTCTCTTCTTACTCTATGAGAAATACACTTACACGCTTCCACCCAACAGCGATGAACTGCAATCAGTTATCCACCTCCACCGCCTCTCCCTTAGCAACGGTTGTTGTGGAAACGGAAAATTCTCGGCGCAACCCCTTTTACCTTACTTAAAAGGAGCTGACCCCCCGTTGCAACCCAACTTCCCTTCTTTCCTCGCACAACTCCACCAGTACCTAACTCAACCAAAGTTCTGTGAACGCCTTTCTGATCAATCAAACCGGAGCGACAGGTAAAGAAAGTTACAGAACAGTGTACATCTTTATTAGGGGTTTCACACATACTGAGGTAGGACCTGGTACTGGAAGTGCTGACAGAGAAAACTATCCTCTGATCGTGGATTTTTCATGTCTGGAACGGATGAACCCAGACACCCGGGAGCTATAATAGAGGATTCAGATACTGACACTAAAGAAGTTCCCGCTACCACAGCTGTTTCTGACACTGAAGAAACACCTGTTACAACCCCTCCTCTCCCTCGCGATTCTCGTGGACGATTTGTTAGTTGCTCAGCAGTCCCTGACCCACCTTCTCCTCCTCGCGTTCTGACTCCTCCCCCTTCTCTTCCTGCATTTAATTTATCGGCGCGTTCCCAATCCTATCTCTCTACTCCAACCAGGGAGTTAATTACAGGCCCAAATCCCACAATGGACGTACCAACAGGTTCAGCGTCCAGTACTACTACTACCAAACCTTCTGAAAAGAAAGGTAAACAACCTGCAAATACAAGTCAACACTCCAATTCTACCAAACGCGGTTTCGCACTATCCTACAAACTCAGTTCAATCCCTAAGCTGAGTGGTTCGGAAAACTACCGCACCTGGCGAGATATTTCGGAGTATGTTTTACAGTTGTTCAATTGTTGGGACCTTGTGGTGGGAACGGAAGAGATACCTGAGGAAGAAACAGATGATGAAGGAGACGTTACTAATTCTGAGAAAATTGACGAATATCCTGATCGCTACTAGTATGCTTCAGCATACTTCCTCGAAACCATCGAACCCCAATGGCTGATCTTGCTGGCCACCCACAAGACCCCTCCCGCCATCTGGCCTGCGTTCGAGGATAAATTTGCTAGAGAAAATACATCTTCCTTCTTCGACCAACTTAATTCTGTCTTCGATACCAAGTACGATACATTGGACCTCCTTCCTGATCATATCAATAAGTACGACACCCTATGGAATCGATTACACCTACGCTGCTCTACAGCCACCTCCTCCGATCGATACACCCTACCATTTGCCTTCTAATCGGTATTCGAATCACCTGTGGCTAAAGCAGCCATCCTCCTCCAGTCTTATCCCGAGTCGATGAATCATATCGTCGACAACCTCCAAACCAAGGAGGCCCTTACCTACGATCACGTCTACAATAAACTGATGGACTTGAAAGTTCCCACCCCTGTTAACTCTGCGCATAACAAAGCGTATAAAAGCGCTGATGTTAGCGGAAAAGCAAAGGGAACTCAAAGACAACCCTCCCGTAAGGGACGGTCGGCCACCACCAAGGAATGCACCTACTGCAAAAAGCACTTCCCAACTGCTCGCAGCGAAGGCTATACCTGGAATGCGTGCTCCAAACTCAAGGCTGCCACCTTGAAGAATGAAGAAAAGAAGACTGTTAACTCAGCCAAGATCGGAAAGGAAGAAACTCCCGAACCTGTCAGTACATTATCCTCCACCGGTACCACTACCAAGATCTCTCTCTACCCCTGCTGGGTTATAGATACAGGCGCAAGCTCACACGTGACAAACCACTCAGACCTTTTTATAGACTTCGAGAGCATTAAAGGCACCGTTAGGTTAGGCGATGACTCTGTAATAGAGACATGCGGCGGTGGAACAGTTATGATCTTGGCCAAATCATCTCTTGGTCAGGTTTCTTCTGTCTACCTTGAACGTGTTCTTTGGGTTCCGAGTTTGGGCTCTTGCAGGTTGTTGTCCTGGCGCGCAATTGTTTGTTTGGGAAAAGGATTTTCTTTGGCTAGTTCCGGAAAGGATATGTATGTTTTTACAGAAAATAAAACCGAGGTTATATGGTGAAAGCTTGATGGACAAGATTACATTGTGCAAGAAGAGAAAGAGTCGGCAAAGAAGATGACTTAGCAACAGTGGCCTGAAGCACTTGGCCATCCCTCACCTGACTATGTCAAAAGCAACAACTACTCCGACGCTACCAACCTCCCGAAGGTTCTGAAAGACTGGCATTGCGAAATATGCATCACTTCCAAAAGCACAAAACGGAAGGCTACCTCAATAAAAGACACCGAGACATGGGCAGAAACTCCATTTGAGGGGATCCATTCTGCCCTTAGTGGAATGTTCTCCAAAACATCCTTCGGCAAATCAAATTACTATCTTACCTTCATCGATGACTGCAATGGATACGCCTGGATATATCCGATCCATGCGAAATCCGCCACCGTTAAAGTGTTCACCAGTTTCATCTATGCTCGCTACACTCAAGATAAAGCCATAATTACATGATTCAGGACTGACAATGGAGGAGAATATGTGAATACTGCCATGTTAACATTGTTAGACAAACAAGGCATAGTACATGATCTCACTCCCGCTTACTCACATGAATCAAATGGTGTTGCCGAATGATACAACAGAACAATTATCCCCGCTGCTCGCACTTTGTTGACCGGCATTCCCATGGCTTGATGGGCAGAAGCTATCGCAACCGCTGTTTATCTTCGAAACTGAATCCCTAACCGATCCATAGGAAAGACGACGCCCTATGAATCTCTCTACAACAAGAAACCGTCGATTCATCATCTCCGCCCATACGGGACCAAATGCTTCGTTCATCTACCAGAGGAGAAAAGACAACCTGGAACGAAACTATTACCCGGGGCAATCGAAGGATATCTTATTGGTTATACCTCGTCTGATAAGATATATAGAGTCTACATCCCGTCACAGCATAAGGTCACTGAAAGTCGACAAATCCATTTGACAAACAAGACGATAATACCGCTTGAAACAACGACCATGGAACCATTACTTGCCGAGAAGACGTATACGAAAGACGAACGGAGTACGACTACTACTGTGATGACATACGAGAACGATTCCTCTTTACTATATTCAAAGCCAACTCACCCTCACTTAGATGTTACTAGGCCGCTCCAGGATAAGCAAGGACCACAGAAGTCTGGAAGAGTGGTTCGCCAGCTGACACACTTTGGTAGAAATACTAAAGAAATGCCGGACGAGGACCCAACCACCTATCGCCAAACTGTAAATAGCTCGCTAAAGGAACGGCGGACCTCAGCCATGGACGATGAGATAAATGCGCTAAAGAAGAATAACACTTTTGACATTGGCGACAAAGCAACAGGATGGAACATTGTAGGAAGTAAGTGGGTATTTAAAACCAAAAAGAATGCTGGCGGTACTTTGGAAAGATTTCGAGCAAGAGCCATTGCACAAGGGTTTTCTTAAGGCCCTGGCTTCGATGTCGAAGATACCTTTGCACCTGTCATCCGGTACGAATCACTCAGATTACTGCTTGCGATATGCGGCAGAAATAAATGGCGACTACGACAATTTCATGTCAAATCCGCTTTCCTTTATGGTAAACTAAAAGAAGAAGTTTACATGCGACCGCCACTAGGGTTCAGTGACGGAGACAAAGTAAGGAAACGTAACCGATGCATATATGGACTTAAGCAATCTGCAAACGAATGGTAGGCTCTCTTCGCTAAATTCTTGACATCCAAAGATTTCACCGCATGACATCAAGACTCATGCATGTTTATCCACAACAAGTTCGACCATCAGCAAAAAAAGTGTTTGCTCCAGATGGATAGGCATTGTGTCCGGACCCAGGAAATCCGCATGGAGCATCCTGTCCGCCCAGCGCTCCCTCACAAGGCCCCAGCAGAATGGTTGCATCCTAGTCCGTTGGGTGCAATACAACCCGCATCCTGTCCGCCCTGTGCACCTGGATGGGCCATTTCACACCCTAATATCCGGAAGAACACCAAGGTAAGTGACCAGTGGTGGTTTGCATTGGGGATCTCTCCCTGCCCCTGATCGCCTCTACTTACAACTGACCACTTTATCACTAGACAAAGGCTGTTCAGACGAAAAAGGAGCTGAACATAGGATGACTAACAATCTATTGTCCTGGTAACGACCCAAAACATACTCCTTATTTAATCACCACTGACAAGGCTCGCAACAGCCTTCTAAGTTCTTTCACACCTCGCATCAGGCTTCCTGATCGAATGCGTAGAACTATGGAATAATATCAACCTTGGGAGAAGGGCATGCTCTTCGGTCCAGGTTGACACTATTCATGACCGCTAAGCGAGCAGATTCCAATGAGACCCTGCCTGACTCTAGCGGACATCTGCTAGTGCCGGGTGAGGTATGTGCCTTTGTCTGCCTGCTGACCAATATAGGCATGCGGACTCTTCGAAACCTACCCCATTCGATTCCCCTCTCCCTGCGGATTCCAACGCACCCCGTCCCGACGCTGTCCGACCACTGGTTGACTGAGTATCCATACTTTGGTACTTTAGTTCTCCGGGTAAATGCCTTCAAATTGTTGGCCACTATGTGCTACAGGCATGCGGACACTTCAGGGCCTATACCATTCGATTCCCCTCGCCAAGCGGGCTCCAAGGAGACCCTTCCCGACTAGGGCACACATCTCCCCCCTGAGATATCTGCCTTTTCCTTCCAGCTGACCTCTATGGCCATGCGGAGGCTTCGAGACCGATTCCTTTTGATTCCCCTCGACCGGCGGATTTCAACGCACCCTGTCGCGATACTGTCCGACCACTGGCTGAATGGGTATCCATACTTTTGTACTTTAGTTCTGCCGGTAAGTACCTTCAAACTGTTAGCTACTGAGTGTTACAGGCATGCGGACGCTTCGGGACCTAGACCATTAGATTCCTCTCTGCGAGCGGAGTCCAATAAGGCCCTTCCCGACTCTGGCGGACATCTGCCCGCTGAGGTATCCCCCTTTTTCTCCCTGCTGACCTCCATAACCATGTGGACTCTTCGAAACCTACACCTTTCCATTCCCCTCGACCGGGGGGTTCCAACCGACCCTGTCCCGATGCTGTCCGACCGGAGGTTGTAGAGTTATCCAAACATTTGTACTTGAGTTCCCAGGGCAAGTACTGTCAAATTATTGGCTACTGAGTGCTACAGGCATGCGGACGCTTCGAGACCCTGACCATTCAATCCCCCTCAGCGAGCGGACTCCAATGGGACCCTTCCCGACCCTGCCGGACATCTGCCCGCTGAGATATCAGCCTTTTCCATCCTGCTGACCGCTATAGCCATGCGGACGCTTCGAAACCTATACCATTCGATTCCCCTCGACCGGCGGATTCCAACCGACCATGTCCCAATGCTGTCCGACCGCTGGTTGAAGAGTTATTCACCTATTTGTACTTGAGTTCCCCAGGCAAGTATTTACAAATTGTTCGCTACTGAGTGCTACAGGAATGGGGACGCTTGGAGACGTATAGCATTCGATTCCCCTCGGCGAGCCGGCTCCAATGAGACCCTTCGCGATTCTGCCAGACATCTGCCCTCCGGGATATCTGCATTTTTCATCCTTCTGACTGCTATCGCCATGCGGACGCTCTGTAACCTATACCATTCGATTCCCCTCGGCGAGCGGACTCCAATCAGACCCTTCCCAACTCTGGCGGACATCTGCCCCCTGAGGTATCAGCCTTTTTCACCCTGCTGACCTCTATAGCTATGTGGATGCTTCGAGAGCTCTACCATTCAATTCCCCTCGCTGAAGGGAATTCCACGCACTCAGTCCAGACGCAGTCCAACCACTGGTTTAAGGGTTATCCATACTTTTGTACTTTACTTCTCCGTGCAAGTACTTTCAAACTTTTACTACCGAGTACTACTGTTTTCTAGACTAGCTTTCATAAATATATTCCTGTTTTAGTACCTATATGGCTCAAATAAGTAAACATGAGTAATACTACTAGTAGATGGAGCTTTCCGCACAATTTGGGTATTCTTCACAGTTTTCACTAAGCGATTCAAACTTCTCAAAGGTAGAGTTGTTGACTTAGGAGGTATCCAATGATAGCTCGTTGCACCTGAGTACTTCCACTATTCTACTATCCTATCGGGTTGCGTCCGGACAACAATTATGCGTCCCGAGCACCATTCTGCGTCCGGAGAACCTCTCTGTGTCTGGTACCTTCTGAGTCCTTGGGTGCGTCTGGTGCGTCCGGGTGCCATGGACCCCTGTCCCCATGCACCCAATAAAAGCCGGCACACCCAGGACGCGAGTTGAGGTTCTATGGACCTGGACCACCGGACGCACATGGAGCACAGGGCGTGTCTGGGTGTAACCTTTTTTTTTTGCTGATGACTGCTAGATTTCGCTTTAAGTGGACGACATTGCAATATGTCGGCCGATACCCCACATCTGACCACTCTCATCAAAGACCTGCAAACGGCATTTGAGATCTCGGACCTTGGGCAAGCTACATTCTTACTCAGCGTACACATTACGTATCCCCCGAGCGGCATAACTCTTACTCAGGAACTTTACATTAGTACTATCCTCTCTCGATTTGGAATGGAAAACACGAACACGGTATCCATCCGCATACCAAAAGGCATCATCCTTACGAAAGGGACGACGGAACAACCAAAAGAACAACTTACCACATACCAATCAATGATAGGATCCCTCATGTACCTCGTTACCGGCAGAAGACCTGATCTAGCGTATAGGATATCATTTCTCGCACAATTTTTGCCTTGCCCTACCGAAGAACATATAAAGGCTGCTAAACAAGTCTTTAGATATGTTAACGGAACGCGAAACATTGGCCTATTTTACCCTTACACAACAACCAATACTATCAATGTTTATGTTGACGCTGACCTTGCTTCTGGTCAGGATACCAGAAGATCCACCTCCGGTTACATAGTTCTATTGAACAACTGTTGTATCTCTGTAACATGTGTACATGTTCCGGTAACGGTATACAGGAGCGGGCAGTGCAGGATCTCCTATGTTTAGTTGATTTATATTTGGTTTATTTGATTTGATTTCAGCTCCGCCACTGTCTCTGAGTCACATAGGCTATGCTATCCTATTGCTATATTTAGTTTGCTTTGTTGGAAGATTATATTTAGGATTCCGGGTATGGAATGGTCATGTAGCACTGGCGAAGGCTGAGCACTGTATGTTTGTTTGTTCCTTTCTTTGGTCTTGCAGGATTACAGGATTCCGGTATGTGCGCAGCTACTGGTAATGATCGTAATTGCAGGAAGGCTATTGCTTTTGGGTTTTGTATTTAAACCAGTCTCCTGGCTAGCAGGAGACAGCGGACTTCGACAGACCTTCAGTCTAAGAATACACTTGGTTGAACGGCAATCCCAGAGTCCCTGAGTTCAATTTATACTTCAACTATTATCCTTCTAGCTACCGGTCCCTTGAAGCCTCTATTAGCACCAGCGCTAGCAGGTCTATCGCCGGTTCTATTGTATTTTTGTTAGACAGGAATAAACCTGTTACAATCTCGTGGCTCTCAAAGAAACAAGCATCCGTCGCCAAATCAACAACCGAGGCAGAATTGGTTGCTATGGCATATGGCACACACTATATTCAATGGCTTCTCAAAGGCCTTGCTAACCTTGGCCTCCAGGTTCCAATCGCTATGCATGCCGATAACACCCGTGCAAATTTCTTAGTCATTAATCCTCTGATTAACGTTCGAACAAAACATATCGCTGTCCAGTACTTCATCACACGAGAAGCACCAGATGACAACTTGTTCGTTCTGCTTAATGTTGAATCAGTTAACAATCTTGGCGATATATGCACCAAAGTCTTGGCAAACCCCGCGCATCAGCGAATGGTTGATTTATTGGGCTGTAGATAATATGGGGAAGTGTTGAAATTCCGTTATATTTCCTATGTGCATTTCATAATACTACTGTGTATTCTTTTACGTAGTTTGTGTTTCAGCTCCACCTGTACACCGCTTACATTACTACAGCCAAGACATATATTATGGTATTTTATTGATTGTTTTGGCATAATGTTTGGGGATTTAACCTGTGCTTTTCTATCTTGTGTTAAGGATTTTATGCATCTCTTATGCACTATTATTGGTCATGATATTTCTAATATTCACATCACACCCTCATAGTTTCACGCACATTGTTTAGGATTACTTGGCATGATTTCAGGGTCAAACATGTTCACAATTATGTTTCTTACATAGTTTTCCCTATATTTCTTGCATTCATATGGGCGCACACTTTTGTATAAATATGCTTGCTACCGCCCACCTGTTTTGGAATAATTAAGAACCAGAACTCCTACCAAATCTGCTCTCTACTCCTCACCAAGCGTGCCTCGCAACCCCCCTCGCACTTGCCCAGTATTATCCACATAGAATAGATTGTGCCCCTGGCGTTCACATTTTGAACACCTGTCGGTAATACGAACCTAAGAGTAAACCGAAGAACAAACCGACGGACGAAAACACGGAAATAATATCACGATCTAGAAACAAAACAGTACCAAGGTGGGCTGTCGCCGCTCACACACTGAGTAGAGTTAAAAGGAACTAAAGACAATGAAAAAACCGGTGGAGAAAAGAAAAATCTCTATCGACCAAACACAAGGTCCACGTTGTTCTTTTTTTGTCGGTGTTCCTTTGTCCATTCCCCCTTGTGTTCCTGTGACTGTTGCCTCCTCCACTTCCACCAAACCCTACAATCCTTGCCCTTTGTGAGTAATCCCTGCCCCCTTACTCCGCCCGTCTATCACCTACCTATGTAAACTTTGTGCTATGAACGTAAAATACGGGCAACATTCTCGTATTATCGGTAGACCTACTTCGAACCCCACAGATTCACCCCGCTTCCCCCCTAACGTCGACCCAGACCTATAAACCTCCCCGCTTATGAACATCTAAAGATCTAAACAAAGAAAGCAATATACCCACAACCCATAGCTAAACAAATTCTCTGAGCCTGCACCTTCCGATACTTTCTAGAAACTAGTATCCGACAAGTCAAAACCCCTCTGCCCCTCACGCCATATACCATTCACATTGCCCATTGCCCCTCTGATATACTCTACTGCTGGTGTACTTCCATCACCCATCGTAGCCTTCAGGTAATCACTGGTTCCTGGAACGTAGACAAGAAGGTCGTCAAAGTGAAACCGCTTTGTTACTCCAGGTTGATCGTGTAGCTGGCAGATATGAGCTGAAACACCGGAATATGAGATGGGCTCAACTATACGAGGCGTTGACCAGCGTGGATCGAGCTTTCGACCCTTACTCTTGGCAAGCTGGTGGTCGCGAAGGAGTACCAGGTCGCCAACCTTCGGAGTAACATATCCCACTGTCTTTCGTGATTGTAATTCGTCCTGATGATGAGCCAGTCTTCTCCCCATAGTATTCCGCTGCTCCTGCCTAATATCCATATAGCCTTTCGTAGAGTCTTCCACTAGTTGTAGAATATCTCCTGCTTCCATGACGGAAGGCTTCCACCAATCATCAATACCAGTATCTGACTTGCGCTTAATGGCCGGATTAAAGCCCATTAAGATCTCGGCCGCAAGCAACCCATGAACCCGGATCCATCTACTATTCATGCTAAGCACAGAATTGCGGATTTCCTGTCCCCAGCACTCAGCTGACCCTTGGCTGATACAACTTAAACCTATTCGGCCTACCAGCATTTGGACATAGTGCTCACTTAGTTCGACAGATTGGGGATGAAAGATTGCGGAGGGAAAGTGAAGTACTCCATGATTGCTCCACAGTTTGGTTATCAGAGATCCCATGAAGTGGCTCCCATTGTCTGTATAGACGTCAATGGCCATCCGACCACAGGAATTACCGCCGTGAGAAGTCCTTTGATCGTAGATGTTTGATCCGCTCGCTCTGCACCCTCTCCCCATAAGAACCGTGAGCAGTAGTCTACCACAATGAGGATGTAGATGAAACCTGTAGACTGACACGGAGGCTTGATCGCGCCCACGAAGTCCATTCCAATCATGTCCATAAGCTTGAACTGAATAATAGATTGTAACTGTCCTGCTCTTTGAATGTTACTAACCCTTTGACACGATTCACAGGATGTGACCCATCGACCTATATCATTCGCCCGTGATGGCCAGTAAACCTTTCCGTGAGCAGGCCCCAGCGTGATACGAGAAGCAAAATACCCATGACCTTCATGAAGGTCATTATGTACCTTTCTAACATCCTTCTCAAGAATGCAGCTCGCCAGCTCTCCATTCTTCTCCCGAAAGAACAGTCCTGGTTCCCTACCATCAATCATCACATACCGTCTCATATCTCTTTTCAAAACCCTCCTTTCACGCCTTCCCATTTCCCTCTGCTTTGCCCTTATAATCCCATCTTCCAGCTCATCTAATCTCGCTTGCACGATAGTGCCATACATTCCTGACTTCAACCATTTTTCCCATCTTGTCCGCACCATCTCCCCCGCAGCCCTCCTCATTTCTAAACCCATCTTGCCACCCATGGCTTGCCCAATCCCTGCCTCTTCCAGCCTGGATGTCCCTACAAATACCTCTCCTCCTTCCCTCATATTATTTACCGCCCATCTCTCTCTTACTTCATCTTGTTCACCAGACTCCATAGCCCAGACTTTGTAATTAGTCCCTAGAGAAATGGCTAATGTTGAGTTTACAAGAACATCGGTAACTAAGCCGGAAACGGGTACGATACCATTCATATAAGGCCTCAGCCCTTCCGAGTCTTGTGCGGTATGAGTCGCCAACCGGGGTGTAGGCAGCATTGATAACCCATCTGCAATACCCATAAAGTGGACTTTTGCCGAGCGGTGCAAAAGCTTAATATCGTACTCACTCAAGCACTCTTGCCACATTGCTATGTGCCCATGAGCATTATTATCCAGGCCTGTGAGCAAGGTTTTCAAAGCTTCATGATCCGTGTAAACCATGACTAGGTGTTTGGATACCATAACAATGCACCATACCTGGGCTGGGCATCGTATAACCGCAAGTGCTTCGCGTTCGGAATTCGAGTATCTTGTTTCTGTATCACTCAGGTGAAACAAAATGAACATGATAAGTTGCTCCGCTACCCGGTGAATTGAATTGCTCACGGCTTCCGTCCCGGCTTCAACCACTTCTAATTGGAAAAGGACACCTCCGATTCCACTCTTGCTTGCCTCAACTGCGAGATGATATTCCCCGTTCGAATCCAGGGATGCCATAGCATTATTCGCGATCGCCTGCTTTATTGCTTGAAATGCCACCTCTTTCTCCCGGTTCCATTCACACTCTCCCACCGCTCTCTTGCTTCTTTTCTTTTCCCCTTCCTGTTCTATCTGCCCAGATCCTTCTTCTTTTCCATACTTCATAATACGGACAAGTTCTGCGCAACCAGGTATGAACCAACGTAAAAACACTCTGAGATGGCAAAACGCTTCGACTTCCTTATAGTTAGCCGGTGCTGGCCAATGCAGCATTGTTTCGCGCTTCCTTAATGAGGGGCGCAGCCCATTTGACCCCTCTTTCAGGCCCACAAAATCAAGAGAGTGGCAAAAGAAGGACGACTTTGAGTCCTTAAGATAGATAGGGCCCCAGTGACAACGAGGAAAGAACCCCTCATGTAGCAAGTCATTCATGGTCTCGAAAGTAGTGGAACTTCCATAACTATCATCAATCATTTCCTCAAAGGCGAAATCTCCTTGATCTCCAATTAATGATTCCTCACCCGGGCGACTCACTCAAACCCGCGAACTGTCTTCAAATCCTTCCGGAATGGCCCCAAACACCCGATCTCGAAACCGACTATATGTATGAGTCCCTCCTGTCACCCCTTGGCCCATAACATTATAGCAATACATCACATATGGAGTAACAAATCCCAACTTAGTTTCATCTCCAGCGCGGACAGGTATTGCCCAGTAAGAATTTGCTGTGTCGGAAGTGAAAAGCCAACGCTTCCCCTTCTTGAGCACTGTGTATATAATTTGTTCAATACGTGGACAAGGGTATTGAGACTTCTCACTGACTCGGTTAAGTGGTATAAAGTTATTCACCATTCGCAATCTCGCCTCTTGTGGCAGAGTATCTGCCCTGGGCTTAAGCAGGAATTTTGTCCAACCGCCCCAGTCAGAATCACAGCGAAAGATTAGTCCAGCCTCTTCCATCTTCGGTAGAAGTCTGTGACAAAATGCAATTTCTTCCTCGGTATATAATGGTATGCGAGTGTGGTAGGGTACAGCACTTGGCATCAGGATAATCGCATGCTCCATCAGGTGGGCTTTGCCGATTCTGAGAAGATCCGTCTCAAAAACATCACGCCATGTATACAAAAGTGTAATAGCCTTTGCTCGCTGATCGGAAGTAAAGTGATCTCCCAAACTCCAGGCAGTGGTTTGAAACCAGTTATTAACCTCTGTTTCGCTAACGATAGTTGAGTCGGGTACCTCCCGTGTAATTGGTCTCCGAGTTGTAGGAAACAAGCGCGCTTTGTTCCTTGTGAGAGCTGTAGTACCCAGAACCAGTTCCTGCCGCATTCCGTTTCCTTCTGCTTTCTTTCCTTTCTTCCTTTGCCAAATCCCGCTCTTCCATTCATTCCCATTATTCTTCTTACGATCATCTCCTGAACCTTCCCTGCAGGCTTCATCTGACACTATCTCTTTCCCAATTCTGCCACTTCCGAAACCTATCGCTACCTCAGATTTAACTGCTCTTCCCTCTTTCCTTTCACTTTTTCCTCCGCCATTTCCTCCTCCTAGTACTTCACTTTCGCTATCTGCCTCGCTTTCTCTCCAGTTCCCAACAATGCTCCCACTCTCTCCATCTGGTCCACCAGGGTCATAAGTGTGTCGCTTTGTTCCCTGACACCAAAGCGACGCTATTAGTTTCCCTGGTCCCTTTCTTCCTCTCCCTTTGTATTCCAATGATCTAACGCATTCAATAGTGTATCAAGCGCTTCTTCAGCCTCTTCATCCTCAAGGTCGCAATAGGCGTATGTGTCTGTATTTTCTAGCTTGATCGCTCTGCGGTCAATAGGTATGCCTGGAACCTTGCGTCTAACTCTATCACTTTCCTCAATGAACAAGGTTCGTCACTCATGATACTCGACAGCCTTAACCCTTCTGAGCCATCTTCTTGACAGCAAAAGTTGATAAGTCTCAGAAACGGCAACCTCATAAGCCTTGATTCGAGCAAGTACTCCAGCCACCACTATGATGAGCCAGACATAGTTCTTCAAAACAACTAGACGATCGTCAGCTAATCTCATACTCAGACCTGTTACCGGAAACCTTTCTAGTGTTAATTTGTCAACAAGCTGCGTAGATATAAGATCCAGCATGGCTCCAGCGTCAACCAGGACCTCTGGTATCTTGTAATTGCCAACCCATGCTTCGATATACAAGCATTCTATATCATCTTCAGTTCCAGGAGAGGCTTCGCTGGTGGCTTCATGGCCAAGGGTCAACTTTGAAGAGTGGAGTGAGGCGGGCTCGGTAATGCTGCTCCGGTTAGTTGCCTTCTTCTTCCGAACTCTACGAACAGACAATTATAGGAATTCCTCTAAATCCCTATGTAGCCTAGGTGAGCAATCCAGAAGCTGGAGAAGGGTGATCGCCAAGCTTGGGGTAGGGCCATTCAACGCATCCTCGATGGTGAACGGTGCCAGGCCTTTTATCCATTTGATTGGTGCCATTTCAACTTTCTGTCTACTCCTTGTTAGTAGTATGGTAATTGGGGAATACGTCTCCTCTGTTTCTTCGTCCATGTCTTCATTGTGTTCCTCTTCCTGTGGGTCATCAGGATGATGGACAACAATAAGGCTTTGTTAATCTGCATCAGGTTGAGCGACCGTAGTTATTTCCGGTGCACGTCCATATGTCGGTGGATTATTGGTTGAATGTAGGGATCTCCGTGGAACAGAAGATTCACCCAGCTTGCCCATTCTTCGTACTACTTTTGTAGCCCGCTGACCTTAAGTACTCTCCAAATCATTATCGTCGACTCGAGCTCTCTTCTCAACTAAGGTATTTTCAAAAATGGTGCTAACTGCGGGAATCCTTGCTGCTACTGCACAAGCATAGTGTTCGTTACGGGGCGGGGCGGGCGGGGTTTTCACTTTGTGACCCCGCCGTTATTCCGGCCCGGGGTCAACTCTTTGCCGTTCCTCCCCGCCCCGTATGACACGCGGCCCTGGCCGGGCTATGGGGCGGGGCGGGTATTTTACTTTTCCCGCTGATTGCCTACACAGCCCCCATCTTCGCGTCCGCCACTCTTGCCCCTGTGCGGGGCCTAACCTATTCCTACGAGTGATATTCTGTGACTAAACAAATGGCAGGTTCAAATCTAAGGGGTGTTTGGCCTCTCAATTCTGATCTGAAATCACAATTTGAGATCAGAATTGGCTGGCCAAACACCCCCTAATTATTTTGTATGTCTAGTATGATGACTCCACTATTTGGATATTTCATATAGCAATCCGGCGGCAATCTCAAAAGAAAGGATGTGAATATAGTGCTCACATTATCATTATGATTTGGGCTTCTAGTTTAAGATAAATAGTGTTTGGAAATCGCTCGCAGTATATGATTGTAAGCGTATAATCTAGGTAGGTTTCTAAGTACTTCTAAGCATATGATTCCGGGTACATCACTCTAAGCGTATAGTTGTATAGTGGTGCATGCACGATTTCTATCTTCCTGAGGATATGGTCTCTGGCTTATCATTTCGTGATCTCATTCAAGGTGTATAGCTTTGGGCTTATGGCTTTGGGCATTCAGTTTTGGGCTTTTCATTCTAAGACTATTGGTTTAGGCGTCACGTCTCACATGCCTTACAAGCCATCCACCCAAATACTAGCCACTATTTAAATAATGTCTGAGGTTCAGGCAATCACTTACCCTAAACTTGCAGATAGGTGGTTAAACTGGGCGCTCACTATGGTGTATAAAAAGCTATGGTTTTAGGTGACTGTCTTTGGCGTATGGTTTTGGGCGTATGGCTTTGGGTGTATGGCTTTGGGTGTATGGTTTGGCTTTGGGCTTATGGCTTTTGGGCGTATGTTTTTAGGCGTATGGTTTTGGGCGTAGGGTTTTGGGCGTATGGTTTTGGGGGGATGGTTTTGGGTGTATGGCTTTGGGCGTAGGGTTTGGCTTTGAGCGTATGGCTTTTGGGCGTATGTTTTTAGGCGTATGGTTTTGGGCGTATGGCTTTGGGCGCATAGTTTGGACGTATGGCTTTGGGCGCATAGTTTGGACGTATGATTTTGGGGGCACACCCTTGCAAACGAGGGCAGGCCAAGCTCAAAAGTATATACCCATACTAAATAGAAAAATCAATGATTAGGAACATTATTATACATTCAGATGCAGGCGCAACTTCTGCCACCATTTAGGCATCTTATTGAACTCCCACAATGGCTTCCCTGTCTTCTCCACATATGCATCGTGCACTGCTTGATGTGTAAAGTGGACAACACTACACCGATTTCCCACAAAAGAGCCAATATAATGATCCACTGCATAGGAACGCATGAAAATAATGGAACCTAGAGAATATATCTGAGTTACTTATTGGAATTGAATAAGATGGGCAGGAGTCTCTACATACCAGGGGTACAATCAATCTTGACTCCAAGCTCAGGAAAGCAGGCATCGCCGTCCTCAAAGTCTCCGAATACTACTATCGCACCCCACCCATGGCATAAGTCCTCCAGCTCCTTATGGTTATTGGTATTCTCGTTGATGACAAGTGAGCAGGACGTCCATATTCCAAATGCCTCGTCAACATTGTCAGCTTTCCCATCGTAAATGGTCTCATAGACTGCTGTGTATTTGGAATGCTCCTCCGGGAGGAAAGTCTGAAATAGCGCCTCAACGGTTTGAGTCAATGGTAAAAGCTGTTGGCCGAATTCTTTTAGTGCGTGAATTGCTGATTTCGTGTTATATGACTGGGCTGGCCCGGGTCCAAGTTCAATATTCTGCGTTCATGATCCCATTCGTGGAACGAAGGCACGGTGCCTAATGACTCAGCCTGTTGTTCTCAAAGTACCGTCCGGGTTATGTTCGCTGCTCCCATTTCCTGCTGGAGAACTCAGGGTTGTAGTATTCTTTATACTATTACTCGCAGCCTTGTGAGTGGTATGAGCGCCTTCCATCTCGCTTGACCTATAGCGCTTCCGCGTACCGCTTGCACCATGTCGGGTATGATCTGCTGCTATATTTTGTGACGCAATATATTTGTATACCGCCGGTTCAAATTGCGGTAATAGCCAACATGCCTTGCTATTCCCGGCTTTGATTACACATGGGACGCCTTGCCTAAAGATAGTTTAGTATATAAGCCTAGTCTTAGCCCAAAGGATGAATTACTTACTTGTCTTTTATTATAACAATGTTCCCGGTGATCGGGTATAATTGGGGCTCATTTTCCTCTTCGAAACGCTCCTTCAAGTTGCTATCCGGCTGGCATTAGGTCGCGAAAGGATTGAGTCCAGAACGTCAAAATCGCGACATTGGTGGTATCTGACACGTGGATGATCGGGGGTTTTCAACATCTGGGAAATATTCCTTTTCATTGAATAAACCTTATCAATATCCAGCCGTGAACATGGTTCCCCCGAATCTAATACAAGCAACAAGGAGATTAGTATATGCCCTAAATACAGATCTGCTACCGAGTTGAAAGCTAAATACAACAATTGCTAATTTCAAGCCCATGCAGAGAGATCGGTTAAATAGCAGAGAATAACACACCTTTGGTATTCATGGTAGAATTTGCAATATCTTCACTCCCATGTTCAGAGTTATGGAGGTGATTCGCAGCTTTTCTTCGTTCGCGCTGCCGCTTGCGCTTCTCCGCATCCCTCTTCTTCATTTTTGATAGCCCTCGCGTAGTCTTCCGCAGCCACACAAAGTCGCTCAAAGCAAGCTTCCCTCCCGCTCAAAGCAGGATAGAATGAAGTGCGGTTGGTATAGAACCACGATAAAGGTATCCAAATGTGCTCGAGCAGTGTTCTCAACGGTCCGGGGGCCCCGTAGGGCCCGGCGGGGGGACTGCCAAGAGCCCTGGACCGGAAGGGACGACAAACCGTGGTCCGCAGTGGTCCTGGAAACTTCAGGACGGCCGTCCTTGACCAGGACCACGGGCCCTGCAAGGTGAGACAAATTAGTATAGGGGATTGGAGCGGACAGTAGGGGACGACAGGGGACTACGGGCGACTACGGGCGACTACGGGGGACTATGGGGGACTATGGGGGACTATGGGGGACTGCAGGGGACTACGGCGGACTACGGGGCACTATGGGGGACTATGGGGGACTATGGGGGACTGCAGGGGACTATGGGGGACTACGGGGCACTATGGGGGACTATGGGGGACTGTAGAGGACGGTTGATAAACAGCCAATAACTGGAGGGAATGGCTGGTGACTGAGTATCCACCCTATCGCTCTGATTGCCTGACACCCATCCTGAATATTAGAATTTAGATATATTAAATAATCTTCGCATAAAGGGAATAAACTGTACACGAGATAAATAGGAGCCAAAGCTGGCTAGGTAGTAATGCCCGAGAGGCCTCAAAGCATAAAGGTTTTCATATGAATTGTCCCTCCTCAGAATCTTCTATTATATTCATTTCTTAAATATATTATACTTCTATCACGCCTTTCGTCGACTGAAAATCAGCGATGGGAATACCGATTCTGCCTCACAAGATACCATCTGGGATCTAGAGATGGATGCAATTTCTGACTTTACCAATGCTGGTCTTCTTCACACACTGCCGATTCATGCTAGCCCTAGGGGCAATAGTGGAAGCCGTTGCACTAGCCCAAGCAGTGCTTTGAGCAGTGCCCCAAGTGGCCTTCTCACTCCAACAATTGGAACATCAACCGGAGAGGCAGAGTACACTGGTAGTACGCTGTCTGAAAGGCGAATATATGAAAGAAGACGTAAAGTGAGGAACAGTTGGGTCTATTTTCCTGAAAATGGCTCAGAGTATACCACTGGTGATGGGAAAATCAGATGGCGCTGTTCTCGTTCTAAGTTTCTGCCTCTGACTTCACCCTCTAGCACTCGGATATCTAGTCAATAATGTTGTATACTTTCTTCTTCCAGGCTTAATACTAGTTAGACTAATCCATTAAAATATCTAATATAGGTCCATCGAAGGGTACTGCAATTACCTTCTCCGATGCTTCAACAAAAAACATGATTCAGCACTTGCGTGAAGTACATAAGATTAGAAAGGATGGGCCAATTGCTCTCGAGCACGGGCAAGTTTTAATTGAGACAGCATTTGGAAAGACTCGCCCACAGGTAGCTTTTAATAGTGATCTGTTTCGCGATTTGCTCCTCCGCTGGATCGTGGAAAATCATATAAGCTTCCGGCAAGTTGAGCAAGGCCCCTTTCGGGTTCTCTTGAGGTACCTTGTTGCTTGCGTAAGTTCCCCGGGCCCTTTGCTTTGTAATATTTTGTAGGCTTCATGTTATTGAAGCATGCAACTAGAAAGATGCAACATTTACTAATTAAAATTCGAACATGATGGTGCAGAATGCTACATATACCGAAATGCCGGGAGCACTTCCGAGTTCTGGAAATACGATAAAAAATTGGATTATCGACCAGTTTCACCATAGTCAACAAGCTCTCGCTCGCTCATTTACGCGTTCTAAAAGCAAAATTCACTTTGCTTTTGATATCTGGACCTCACCAAACTATCGCGCTTTCCTGGGAGTAGTGGCTCATTGGCTCAACTCCGAATACAAGCTACAAAGTACGGTTATTGGAATGCGAAGGTTTTATGGTCAGCATACGGGAGAGAATCAGGCTAACTGTTTCTTTGAAATCATAAAACCATACAATATTGTTGACAAGATAGGCTACTTTACCTTAGATAATGCTAGTAATAATGGAACTGCGATGCAACATATTGCGCAAAGGCTACAGGAACTCGATATATCTTTTGATCCGATTGAGCGCCGCTTACGTTGCTTTGGTCACGTGATGAATCTTGTTGTTAAGGTTTTTTTATGGGGTACCGATTCCGAAGCCTTTGAGGCTGAGATTCTCTCACACCAAGAACTACAGAGGGAGGCCGAAGAATTAGAAACTTGGCGACGCAAGGGCCCGCTAGGAAAATTACACAACATTATCATCTGGATCTCCCGGTCCCCGCAGAGGCGTGATCGCTTTGCCGCCAAGGTTAAACAGTATCTTGGACCTGAAACCAAGGCCTTATCACTTATCTATGGAAATAGTACACGATGGGGAGGCGATTACGACTCTCTTGTTCGTGCTTTTGAACTTCGCGACCCGTTAGAGAAGTTTATTGCCTCTGTTTTCCGCCGCAATGAAGACCAAGATCCTCTTCCGCAAACACAATCTCACTTGCTTCGATTGGATGAATTGACTCCTGCCGAATGGGATATCTTGAAGCAGATCCTGTTTATCCTACAGCCATTCCGGAAGTGGCAGCTGATTCTACAAACCAAGGCGCACTTTGGACAACTTCACGACATTTTGCCGGCAATGGACGAGCTACTTAGCCAACTCGAAAAGTCTCGGAATCATGACTTACAATATATCCGAACCTCTGTTAATACCGCATCGAGTGTATTGAATAAGTAAGCTTCTCATCTCCCTCTATTCAATTCTCATCTATACTCTTACTTCAACTATTACAAATCAACTAATGATCGCTAGATACTATACTCTGACAGACCTTGTACCTGCCCATTTCGTGGCAATTGCCTTAAATCCCGAAATGAAATACAAATACTTTGAAAACGAATGGGAAGAGCGTGCAGACTGGATAGAAAATGCAAAGGATATGGTTCAAAATGTTTGGAAAACAGACTATAAGGCACAAGGTGGTCAAAATTACCTAGACACACGAACCCCACTTGCCCCTCCTATTTGCACCCATGAAATGCAATCTACAAGCAACAACCGGTTAGCAGAACTAGGCACTATACCGAATTGGAAAAAGAAAAAGCAACAAAGACTTATAGGAGATGACCGGGATGAGCTGGATCGATATCTAGACCGGGAAACCGAAGATGATCTGCACTCAGGCCCCTTACAATTTTGGATCGACCATATGGAGGATATTCGTCAACCGAATTTAGCCCGAATGGCTATTGATATTTTTACCATACCGGCAATGTCAGCCGACCAGGAAACACTTTTCCGCAGGTAAGTCGTCTCAGGACTACTACTATTCTACCACCTAGCGCCAGTTTGGCAGGAACGGAAGGCAGGTCAACGGTTGTGTTTTTCAACATTTCTGCCTTTAAAAATGGTTGTCCTTCCGTTTTGACAGGTGCAGAAATATTCATTTGTATAGGGGAAGGTAACGGAACCGTTCCAACAAACTGGCTCCTAAACATCTTCATGCTGCCTATTAGATTTCTCTTGTTGAGACCGATTCCTTTGTATACTAATTGGTTATAGTTCTATGTTACTGCTTACCGATCGCAGAAACCGCTTGGGTGATGATATTATTGAAGCCTCTGAGTGTTTGAAATCATGGGCAGACTGTGGTATCGTGTACGGTGGAATCAACTCTGATGTGAATCGGATGGAAAGTACTCTTAAAGCACTCGAACTCTATTCCTTGGGTCTTCGTTCATCTTCTGTTATCTGAAATTGCTTTCTACCTTTATTTTGTTAATATATCAATCATTTTTCAAACCCAGCTTTGATTGTGAATCTCCATATATTCAAACGTACCATTCAATGATAATAAGGAGTTTATCCCAGCCTGTACTTTCTACTTGTAATTTAAACAAAGGGCCAAGATTCTACAATCACTTCATTCCTTTATATGCGTAGGTCTTAGGAAATCTATATATATCCAACAGTTTCTAGCTCCATGAAACATTTCTGTGTATGAAACATTGACGGCTGGGGACTGCCGGGGACGGCCGGGCAAAACGGTCTTTGGCTGTGGGGCATAGGGCAACTTTGGAAAAAGACCGGACAGGACGGCGGAACGCCGTCCACCGCCCTCCAGGTCCAGGACGGACGGACTGCCCCGTTGAGAACACTGTGCTCGAGTGGATGGCTGGTAAGGAGAGACTTGGGCAGGGAGGAACTCGGGCAAGGAGGAATTTGGGTTCAAGAGGGGGCAGCGCGGGACATAGATTCAGAGGGCGGCGGGGTGAATGGTTTCTGTGTCTATGGGAGAAAAGGGGAAACAGACAGAATATAGGGGAAGACAAATCACGCTATGACCTGACAAACTCGACTAACTAGAGCCAATGCAACTAGTCTTTGCACTAGTGCGTATTATCTACGACACCATTACCCGTGTATTATTTTGGGCCTATGATTTTTCTGAGCATATGATTTTGTGTGTATGATTTGTGTGCGTATGATCTTTCTGTACGTATGATTTTTTCTGAGCGTATGATTTGTGTGCGTATGATTTTTCTGTGCGTATGATATTCATGACGATGCTCCTGTTCCTGTAGCTTATCGTAAGAACTCGAATAAATGGACAATGTATTCAGACTTCTTGAATTTCCGCCTCTGAAAACATAGAATCCTTCCACTCACTCTTACATTTACTTGGGGTGTGCACGTCTGATCGGGCGGACGAGGGTCAGAAAATGGACCCCGTCCGCCCGATCCCACATGCAGTTCCCCGATTATATGAGGCATTTTCCAATCAATCCATGGCGGCTCGTCATTCACTACGGTATACTAGTACATTGTTGACTTGACACCTCCTCAGCATGTCTTGGCCACTAGGATAACTTATGGGATAGTAAAAATGCCTTCTCAATTACTCAGTCAAATTCTATGATTTTATAATTATTTTACACGAAAATTAACTTAGTGGAAACGGGATCTTTTCTTTTCTTTCCCCCCAGTTCCGGCAGGCTTCATGGGTGGAACTCGAATCGTGGTATTAGTTCCTGTCTGGTCTCTTCCGCGGGTTACACGTATAACCGGTAGTGAATCAGTGGTTTCCAATAGAGCCTCCTCCTGCGAACTATCCTCTTCCAGGCGGCCCCTTGAGCCTGCTATGCAGCCGGAATTTTGGTCACCCAGTTGGTCGATACTTTCAAGATCGCTCAGTCCTTCCCCGGGAATCTCCACCTCACCCTCTTGCGAGCCTTCCTCCTCATCAGTGTCGGATGCAACATACATGTTGACTGTACTATTCCCGATTCTTTCTTCAGGATCTGATTCCTCAGAGGGTCTCAAGTGATCTACACCTTGGTTTCGAGGTGGTCCAGCCCGTGCATATTGAGATTCCATCAGCAAAAATAATACCTTGCGTCCTGTGCGCCCCGTGCGTCTGACGCCCGGGACGTCGGAATGCTAATCGCGAATCAGGACGTAACGTCGGATCGACGTCGCGTCCTGACTTTGCGTCACC
>Ga0307517_10001304_pt1 | contig 41856 bp, 40 predicted proteins | sample 23_EM_MG_FD_194515 | JGI IMG/M metagenome (GOLD analysis project Ga0307517, IMG submission 194515) | Populus trichocarpa ectomycorrhiza microbial communities from riparian zone in the Pacific Northwest, United States - 23_EM | ecosystem: Host-associated > Plants > Roots > Unclassified | place...
AACATAAACGGTATAAGCATACCCTATCGTGATGACGCAACCCATGATGTAGAATACACACATCCGCGTACAGCCTCTCATACGCAATAGTGAGTAGGAAGCCTTGAGCAAATCCCTCGTAGCTCCGGCCGAAGGATCATAGCTCAACACATATCTCAACACTGCGGAAAGGAGCGCCCGGGATAGCACCAAGATCTACTGTTTCCGGCCTTCCATCTCTTTGATACAGCACTTTTGTATTGATAAATATATATGTATTTCCCTAGACCTATTGATATTCTTGGTGTCCTGGTTTCTCTAGATGCAAGAGGAGTCTTTAATCATATGCTATATTTCTTCCCCTGCGAAATCATCAGCGGTCCTCGTTCTCTAGGAAAATGCTAATAATTGAGCCTGGTAAAGTTAGAGATGCTCTAGAAGGGAAGGGAAAATATGGGAATTGGGAAATTAAAAATGCAAGATACGAGTATTTCTAGTTTAATTAACGGCATGAAGCTAAACCAACGGTATCACTCGTTGGCGCCTATAGCTTCCTAACGAACTAACCACTCATATACGCCCAGCGGAAAACCGGGAACCTACACCTCACCTTACCATGCAAGCAGCACTACAACCAGTGATGCATCTTCTTGGGTTAGTCATGGGCTCCTTCCATTCACCATCTGCTGCATTCCCCGGATCCCCGCCACCGATAGTTCTCCTACGGCCACCATCTCGTCCCTTGGACCACCGCCCCCGTTATCACTACCACCGATATGTTCTTGTCTGCTACCTGATACCTTCGTCTTTTGAAAGGAAGTGTCTTGGGCACTAACCAAGGCCGTCCACTTCTTATTATGTTGGGTGGAGGTAGTTAGCTGCGCTTCACTCTCGATCGACCGTGGCTCGTATATCATATTTGTTTGGGCTAGATTAGATTAAGCAGGAGAGCCCCCCAAGAATTTCCGCCACTATAGACATAGGAAGTGTATGTTCGGGCGGAAGGGACATCAAAAGTTAAAAGCAGACAAGGTCTAGAAATCAAATTAAATCAGGGCTGGTGTGCCCTAGGGATCTCTGGGCGTGCATTCCCTAGGGATGTTCTTAGCGGTAAATTTTTTTGTACCCCTCGTTTAGGGCGTTTGATGTATGCTATGTGATTGGAGTAGGTAGATTTTCTCAAGTGAGGGAATTGCCTTATTAATTACTATATTTTGGTTGTTTGTTAGGCACACGAGACGAAAAACCAGAGAAAAGGGAAATTCCCTTTTGTACTCTCTTTGCTTATTCGTGCTTCCCCCCTACTTTCCCTGTCTGGGATATCTTGGATAGATTGCTGTTTCTCATTGGGGGACTTGGGTGGGCGATTTCTTGATGATGTTTTCCATGCTTGCTAAATATATGGTCCAGCAACTCCCCGCAACGTACATCGGCTTAATCTAGGATGTTTAAAAGTAGAAGTGGGCAGCTCGTCTCCAATAAAACTAATCTGGATTTCTTGTAGCCTTTCTGCGCTCCAAAAGTAACCTGTGGGTACCGTTAGTTCCATACTGGAGGTTCATAGTATTTAAGCCTCTTCTCGGGGGTGTAGCAACATATCCGAATGTCTTAGGGATCTGCATTGTCGCCCATGATGTCTGCACCACCGTTCTTCTCGAGCATCCTTTCCATAGACGCCATCTGCCCCTCCCCCGCCGAGGGTTGTCGGGACGAGTCAGCCGTTGGGTAGGCTCATCCCCCCGGCGGACAGCATTATGGAGTGGACAGGAAACGTTTGAAAACACTCCTCTGTAAAAAGAATAAGTGATCCCAAACTTTGCTTGTTAGTCTTCAGCCGTTGGAGCCAGAAATTTACCCGGCATTACCGCACTAGAGAGCGGGTCTAATGTGAGCAAGCCCCTCACGATCTCCCCGTTGTCGTTTGGGGAAGCTTTAGCCAGCGTATCTGGGGTCTGCGATATAACCATGCACACCGTGGTCTAACATTACACGCCACTTCCTGGTATGTGGGGCTGGACAGGTGTTGGGGGAGATGGATTTCGGGTGGAACCGCTACTGGTCGGGGAAGACAATGGTTTGCTATAAGGGCTGTTGCATTAGAAGTTGTGTGGCGCTAGGATCTGGAGATTCTCGCTAGGCTAGTATTAAATTTTAGAAAGAGCTATCCCGCATTAGTACCCCAAGGAGTTGGTCCACAGGAACTACACTAGTAATTGCTGGGAAGTATTATACTCTTGGAGAAGTGATTCAGTTTTTAGAGTTTTCTATCACAGTTCCACTCATCTTACGTACAGTAATACAGTCTGTCAGAGGTTTCTGTAGGAACTAGCCTCTACTAGCTAATTCGAGACCTTCCGCTCGACGCTGGTACTGGTAGCTTGTAGAACACAATATCGATGGAGCATAGTTTCGCTAGGGTTCTCATGAAATACTAGCACATGGCCCGCAAAACCAATTTGCTCATAATTTCCCCATAATTTCCTTATAATATCCTAAAGCAGGTCGAGCATATCAACAGCAGGGGCTCAATCTAGCGGAATCGCATCATTGAAGGAATTGGATGGTGAGAAACGAGTGACCTACCATGATGGCATCTGGAGGCAGAAGTGCAAAACGATAGAATTCACCAGCTCTCACAGGCGGAATGTAGTGACCAAAAAGCGGGGTTTTTTTATTTTATGGAAAGAGGGTTTAGGAACGCGGTATCCTTTGACGCGCTGCCTACAAAAAAATTGCCTTCTCATTTCCCCCAACCTCCCGCTCTCTCCTTATCAACTCCTACTAGCAAACTTCATCCCTTTCCAACACGACCAATTTCCTCAGCACCGTGCCCCCGAAAATTGGAAGAAACAAAAAGAGGCCATTTCTTTACCAAGACAGTCAGATCTGTCTTCGCTACAAGTTATGGGTTCAAACAATCCCCCTGCACTTGACCACTCATTTCCGCTGCCTAGCACCCCTGCCGCGATCAGTCCTGGCCAAGTGAACGGTGTCGCTGTTAGGAAAGCCCTTACCAGAGATGAGCGCCGATTGGCTAAGATGGCTTTGGAGGCTAGAAACTCCAATCGTGATCTAACAGCTAGGATCAAAATGGATTCAGCCTTTATGCAATTCAAGGATTCGGAGATCAACGTTCTAAGGATGAAGGTGGAGAGCTTGGAGTATGAAAACAAACAGTTGAAAAAGGTGATAGAGGCCTTAGAGGCTGGGAGGCACAGAGAAGAAACGGCCAAAAAGCGTAGTGGCAGAGAGAGCCGTGAAGATGCGGCTTTTCTAGCAAAGTGCGTGGAAGAGATTGATAAACTGGACGACGTGTCGGATGCTTCTGAGCCACTTCTCTTAGGACTCCCAGATGACCCAGAAGCTTCGAAAACCTTTGTCCCCAGGGATCTGGGTCCCATGCTGGGGTTGTCTACTGGTTTGGATATCCGTGACCAGTCTGGGAATTGGGGTAAGTTGGTTTCCTGTTGTGTGGCCACACGGCATTTTAACACTTTTAGTTGCCAAACGTCTCCAAGTCCGAAAGTCCTCCAATATCGTAATAGACGATGATTCTTTGGCTGAGGAACCCGCTCCAAACCGCCCGGCAAAGACTAAAGTCGCCGCAGAATCTGCAAAGCACGACACTACTGGCGGGGGTCATCTACTTGGGAACCAGGTCAGGAATTCGAAGGGCCAGGATCTGGGAATAGTTGAGGAAGAAATAGCAGGTGTTTCTGGTATCAAGGGCTTAGCTCTTCCGAGTGCTGCGGGTAGTGTGCGGAAGATCGGTGTGTTCTTTCTGTCAGATCTCTCCCAGTATTATGGGTTCTAACATTTGATTTTCATTAGGCGGGTTGATGAGCTTTCTTGAAACCCTCAGCTACAGTCCCACAACAGTTATCAAGGACCAACAAGGTTTGGAGAAGCCACAGCAAGATGTTTCTCTGAATTTTCCGAAGGAGCAGGTTCGACAGATTGGAGCAGTTGGCAATAACATTTCTGTTTTCTCCAGAAAAGAGGCTAGTCCTAAGTCTCCTCAGGATCGCATTCTCGAGCAAAGGCAATTTGAACTTTGCAAATCATTTCTCAATGATGCTAAGAAATCCCAAGTTCAACTATCTATTCTAGACTCCCCTCCACTGGTTTTATCTCCGTTATCCTCCAAAGGGCCTACCGACTTGGACGATGTTCCACTTAGAGCTCAGGAAAATAAATGTGGTGCTAACCTGTTGGAGAATCGGGCTGAGATAACCATTAGCGCATCTAAGGAAGCCCGCCCGCCGTATAATTATGAGCACATCCGAGAGGTAGTTATTCAAAATCTCCCACCAGATATCAACTACAATAGACTTTTTTCTTGCATTCGTGGGGGTGTGGTGGAGGCAGCAATCATAAACATGCCAGCTCTAGAAGCCAGGATTGTATTCATGGAGCCGGAATCAGCGAGGCGTTTCCATAAGGCCCTCGAACGAGAAGGGATTTGGGTGCCGAGTGAGGCTATCGGAAGTCATCAGGGTAGAAAAGACGGAATGGTGAGATGTGGTTTGGGGAAATTTCTCTGGACTCCGAGGTCGGCCATTCCATCGCCGGAGATGATCGCAAATGTTTGGGAACATGGGAAAACCAGGTGTTTGGAAGTTAGAAACATCTCAGGCATGACAGTCGAAGCTATTGCAAACGATATCATGGGATACCTGAGGCCAGGGGCTACTCGCGGTAATGTTATAGAATCCATTATGGCAAGGAATTCAGATATAAATGGGCAGTATGTAGTTGTCATTCGGTTCACCGCCATCAGCTACGCTGTCTCTGTCCGGAATAAAATGGATGTGGATAAGAGATACCTGGGCTGTGTCAGCATATTCTTGCCGGACACCTGCGGGAAGTTAATCGGGAGTAGGCCACCTGAGATATGGATTGATGAGCCAAAGTCATTGAGGCCTCTCAATAGGGCCTCTATAGAAGGAGCCGATCAGAGACTCGGTCCGGGGCTGGAAACCGTCGGTTATTTCACCCCTAAACCTGGTCTGATGAACTGGAGCAAGAATTCTTGTCGACGAGATTTTCTCGGGCAACCCGGTCACGATCCGAAGCCTCAGGATCCTGGGATCGAGATCCAAAATGCTTCCAACAGTGCCTCTGTTCAAGGAGAGACCTTTCCCAATGGAGTTAATATCCGCGACCTGAGGCGTAGTGTCCTTATTACAAATCTCCCCCGTGATATCGACTACAATACCCTTTTCGGAAAAATTAGGGGTGGACGGGTCGAACATTTGCAGATATTTGAACCCGTAAATTGCACGGATTCTTTTTCTGCATTGGTCCTCTTCGTGACCCCGACTGGAGCACAAACCTACCGAGATTTCATCCGCGAATGGCACCTGATGGTCGGAGAGAGACGCATCACTCGCAAAGATAACATTCCTTCGGGCATGTTCAGCAACGTGAATATCCTTCCGTCATCTACCAGTGAAACTGGTGTTACTAGATGTATTTGCGTTTATAACATGCTAGAAAAAATCACCGAAGAAGACATCAAAGGGGATCTGAGAAAAGCAGGGATGACGGAGAAACTCTTGCAGTGGGACGACGCAAACGTTGAGTGTTCCGGGGGCGAGGATAGCTCCTCGAGTATCTTCTTACGTTTCACCAGTATCGCTGGTGCGCTGTGGGCGAGGAGGGCTCTTCAGAAGCTGGAGCGCTACAGGGGATGCGTTTTTAGGCATGCGCGCGACCCTTGTGCTAACGGTGTGGACGAACTTGTCGAAGCGCGCGATCTCGCCGCTAAACAAACCTAAGGGGGTGTTCTATGTCATTGTCGTTGTGCGCAATTTAATCTTGAATTTCACGTCTTCTCTGCGTTTCTCTGGTATGCGTGTCCGGGGGAATTTGGCTAAATTTTTCAGGAAAGGGGTTTGTCGTTAGGTGCTTTAGTGTCACAATTAGCCTAGATGCAAATAAAATATTTTTACTTCCCTCCCGGTATCCAGACCATTAGACCTACAAGTGTGACGAGGTTCCTTCAGAGATTTACAACATGCCAATGACAACTGACCTACTACTGCAGGGGTGAAGTATAGTATCCACAACCCCCACCCGGGGTAAAAATTTGCTTGACTTATTATGATGTTATGCCACAATCTCTTGAAATCACTACTAAATTCTTGAGTTTTCCACGGATATTGATTTTCGTAATTAGCCCGCTTTGTACTGTACATACACCCGTTTAATGCTGTGTGTGAAAGCTAATTTACTGCTAGGGAGGCTTGAAGCTCCCAATGGAAAAATCGGCGAACAGCCTGCTCTCTTCACTAAAAAGAGGTTCGTTGATATCCGTTTTCTCGAGATAGTATCAGCCATCAGACTCAGCGCAGTTGCAATCACAACCCATCATTCGGCCAATTGGTACTACTGTGATAGCAAACATTGGAGCTTCATAGACCTCCCTCGTAATCGGGGGCTCAAACACCTTTAGCACTATTGATGCCCGTGGATAGAGGGGCAAACGCTACAGGGATTGATTGACAGGATCATAGCAGAGAGCCAAGTTTTCCCGCTGGGAACCCTGGAACCCGTATTGCGGAAAGTGTGCTTCCGTTCCGTCCGCAACTTGCCTTTAATTTTGCCCACCCGGTTTTAAACCCTGGGAGCCCTGCTTGCCCCAAATATGACTGCTTACATGGCCTACCCACAGCTTGTGAACCTTGGGCACAAAAGGAATCTACCTCCATCCTTCCTTCATCCTTCAACCACAACACACCCCAGGACTTCCTCCATAGAGAACCCCAGAAAAACAGCTCTCTACAGTTGGAGCCCCATTTCTGTGTGCTGTTTGGTGCTAGCTGTCTCTTTTATCTCTTCTCTCCCAGCACTATTTTTTTTTCCAGGCTATTCCCAACTTCACTCTCATCTCCAAACCCTGCCAGAGCCCCTCGATTTTCTGGCGAGTTTTTTCCGGGAGCTTTATTCTTGGCGTACAAAAACTTCAACCCTCGGCTCTCCTTCCTCTTCACACAACCGCAAATTTACTTCACCATATACCTCTTGTGTTCACTCCTGTAGGAATCTATCCATCAACAGAAATGCCTGAAAGAAGCAATGGCGATGAGGACTGCCTCTACTTCTCTGGTGAAACCTCGAGTGGTAAGACATCCTTTCAGAAAAAAAATCATCATTACCATCTCAAGCTAAATATTTTTTTCAAGACTCTTCTCAGAAAGAGCAAAGCGATGGGCTTTCTCACTCTTCCGGATTGCCCCCCTCAGCTACTTCTTCGGCCGGCGGACCGCTTAGTGGTGGAATCTCTGATGCCACAGTAAGTAGGAGTTTTCGGAGACGCGCTCGTAGAAAGGCAGCAGCAGAGGCGGGGAAATTCTGTGCCCCCACCAGTGGCTTCAGTGCCTTAGCCCCCACCGGGGCTGTTGCCAAACAGGAAATTATGACCTCCGGTTCTTTTGATCTTCAGGAAGATATACCTTTGTTGCCTGGCTTTTCTCCTGCACCGGTCTGTCAAATGGATAGTGAGAACGGTATGATTATTTAATAGAAGTTTGATCATGACTTATGTTCGACTTTTGCTAATGGGCTATTACAGGTCGCCGTGAGTTTTCCCAGGTCGATCATCTCTGCTGGGAACCGGCCGATGTTGTAGATTGCAAGTACTCCGCCTTGGTCCCCGCCTTGGTCCCCACGAGCAAATTTTCGATACTCGGCAGTGCTTCTGAAGCCGGTGTCTATTATTCTAATATACTTGGTCGAGAACCGCAATTGGGATTCAAGGATAATTTCGGCAGTTTGGGTGGGCTTTGCACCATTACACCCCTCCAGCCGACAGGATCAACAACCTATGCTACACCAATCTTGGGATCTGGCGCCCAGGAAAATCCTTCTCACGTCTTGAAGAAAACAAACTCTATCCCATTTTCTTTGATGGATCCAGGGGAGAGCGAAGTGGGAGCGTTCATTCACGCTTTGGGACCGGGGACTGACTCGGCGGCTCTGCTTCTCGATTCTTCAGACTCTGCAGCTGCCTCTCCTCAGGCAATACAGGAAGCGCAGAGGATCGCGAAGAACAAGCGAATTTTTGGGTGGGTGGATGGTGTAATATCTTCTGCAGCCGGTGTACCAGAGGGTATCTCCGCTGATTCGTCTCCTTCGCTACTGGTTTCTCCGGTCACGGAGGATTCTCTTGATCTCGTAGGCTTGGATTCGTTGATTGGTGGACTCTCTCCAAATAATTCAATCACGGAACCTTCGGTATCTTCCTACCGGCTCCAAACCCGCAGTCCAGATCAGATCTCGCTTTTAGATCTCGATTACACAGGCGTTTCGCCGGGTTTTAGCCATTGTGCAATGAGCTCAATTTCAGCCTCTCCCGCCGGTGAACTTCTATTACTAGATTTTGGAGATGGTATACAGGATCCCACCCCAGCCAAGGACGCGGGTCTTCCCCTTTACAGTTCCAAGGAAATTCCGCCAACCCCTACTCCCTCACCACCATCATCTATCTCGACCAATACAATCCCCGCTCCAATCGGGGATGAAAGCGGGGAGTCGACTTCGAAAGAATTACAGCGCAAGCCGACTGTGGTCAAGGTTATTGTTTCCACTCCCAAAGAAGCAAAAGAAGTGTCTTCTCCCATTCTAGGGCCTATCATTTCAGCTGTAGGAGGATCGAATTACGAGGTGGGAAACGCCGCGTGGAACCGCTGGGTTGAGGAAAATTCTGAGTCAACCCATGGTGTTTCTCTCTCTCAAAACACCCAGAGACAGAGCCGGAGGTCCCAGAATACCCGCAGGTGGTCCCCTTCTGCCCCAAAGAAGGGTAGGGGGATAATTTACCCAAACATTTCTCTTCGCCCAATGGGCGGCCCCAATGGGACAGGTTCTACTGCTATCAGAGAGCCGAGAAAGAAGGAGAGCGATGCGTCGGGGTGGAACAATTACGCTCGCTTCAGCGGTCTTGGTGGTTCGTTGTTCAAAGGCCAGATGGAGTCGGTGGTTGGGTGCTACCAGGGACACCCGATTCATGATATTCCGACACCGGTTGTTGAACCCGCCTCACCATTGACTACCACCAACATCGCCCCCGTTACTTGGGCTGGCTCTGGACTGCCTTTCGAGGGCCTTGCTTTTCGTCCGCTCACCCTGGGGTACCACAACCCCCAAACGGTCTCGTATAGGAGAACATATGCTTTCAATCGCGAACAAAAGGTTCGCGAACAACTATACGGCAAGCGCCCCATCCCTCCTCGTCCAAAGGCCTTCAAGACCTTTCCCACCAAGCTGGACGTCTGGGCCAGCCAGGAGGCGGATTTTAGACGGTGCTCGGGGCCACAGGGCCCCGATAGGGCTACCAAATAAAAAAAAATAAAAAATAAAAAATAAAAAATAAAAAATAAAAAATAAAAAATAAAAAATAAAAAATAAAAAATAAAAAATAAAAAATAGAAATAAAAAATAGACAGGTGTCCCGCATGATGTACTATAAGAACTGGGAATCTCCTTTGGACGTTGGGGTTGCTTTTCTCTGTGCCTTTTCTCCTCAATTCAGAGGGGGAAATTCTAGACGCCCTTGCGTCATCTCCAATTATTCTAGTTTTTACGGTATAAAAAGTGTCTTAGAGAAATGTAAATTAGAAAACAATAACAAAAAGGGCTAAGGCCCTGTTTGGCACGCCAGAGAAATGGCATTTTTCTAACTTTTATAGTATTCTTGTTTCAAATGAAATGTTGAAACATTGCAATTATTACCTATATCTCATCCTACAGGCTACCTACTGGACGTTTCTTTTTATTACAATAGTTAGAGTGGCAGCTACTATCTGGATATGGAACTTTTTATACATGTTGGCTAAAGAGGCCTGAGCTTTAGTAAAAACGAAGTTTTTAGGAAAAATGACATTGTTTTAAATAGCGTCATGCCAAACAGTGACTATGAAAATTTATCTCCTAGGTCCCCAGATCCTGAGCCAGATTGCAACATTTAATTGTGAGTTTTAATTTTGAAATTGTGAGTTTATAAACAGCATTTAAGTCATCAAGTAGGGTGGAAGCAGTGAAGTTTTTAAGGGGCATTTGCTGTATTCCCGGATCATATGATTAACACTATCGTACCTGCCACCCACTCCTTTGACCAACCAGGATGTTCGATATTTTGGTTCCTTAAGGCAGTCCGGTCATCTCAGCCTCCTTCTACATGTTCACACAAGGAAAACTTCTCACAGCAAAAGAAATTCCTGTGTTGGCCGGGCAGTGTAGGCTGTATTAGTACTATTGCAGAGTTATTAGACAAAACTTTTTGCGGAAGGGGGTTCCACTCTTCCAGATCTTGGGGTGCTACCTGTAACGGCAATAATATTTGCGAATTGAAACCAGCTAGTCCCGGAGAACTATAATGTTTGCCAGGTTCCTCAGTTTTAATCCTGTATGTATGATACCTGAACTCTAATATTCCGACCCTTTCATCCTTCGCGGGATTAGGGCTCTGACATCAGGGCGCTTTTCGATGTATGATATTATAATATAATAACTCCTATATTGTTATTATACTATTCCACAACGCGAATATAACAATCTAGTGCCGTATGGCGAATGGGATAGAACTTACCGACCGGAACCTCGTCCAGCCTGACCTCTTCCTTCTTTCTTCCTCTATGCGTATATGACCTTTCGCAAAACAATCAAGTTTCTCAAAACTTATTGCCCCCTCCCCCCCCCAACTTCCGCTGACTGTGGTGGAAGGATCAACTCGGATTCCAGCAAATAATGAAAGCATTCGAGGAAATTCAAGCATAGACAAAGCCGTTCTGGGCCCTATGTAGAAGATAGCCATATCAAATCATAGTGAACGGTAAAGGCTAATCTCGCAAATGGCATATAAGCACTAACAACTACGGGGACTTGGTTTTGGTGAGCGGAGCATCTATTATATAGGACCTATAGTAGGTGCCGGTATCTATGGAGTGCAAAGAGCCACTCCCGAGAGATAGGGAAGAATGCATCCGTTTTCCGACTGGCGCTCGAGTGTAGATGTATTTTTTCTTTCTTTTTTTCGGGGTAGCTCGTGGCCGATTTTCGCCTGCCCCGACACAATCGGAATTCCTCACATTGTTTTAGGAAGGGTGAGATCTTTAGAAGAAATGGAAGGGGGATTTCCCCGCGGTAGCGATGTCGGACCAATTCGCCCATGGAAGCGACATGAAATTTGGTGACAACCCGAGAGTCCAGTTAGCATTATCGGATAGCCAGGTTCAGCGCTTTTCCCGATCACCACTGGAGATAGACGAGGGGAATACCCCAGGTTGTGATTCTTCAAGCATCTAGAGTTGTGGCGCCTCGCCACAACCATAGCATGAGCAGTGTTCCGAACCGCCCGGGGTCACAGGGACGGCGGGGATAATGCCAAGAAGACGGGACCGGACGGGACCGCTAACCGTGGTCCTGGGTAGGTCAAGTTACGCATGGGACGGCCGGGCTCACCGCAGGGTCCTACACGCTAGGCCTTTCCTAGTATAGTGAGACACACGTGATAGCGGCTGCTCAGGGGGGCGCCAGGGGTGATGGAAGGACGACCGGGATTGTGCGGGGGACTACCGTATTTTTTGGTGTTATCCGGTTTTTCGCCAAGAGAGTGCGTCACTTAAGGTTGGAAGGTGCATAGAGTCTGAAATAAGGCCCACAATGCTGCCAGTTCATATGGTAACCTAGGGGTGGATTTCAGGTGTCTACAACACTGCGGCTGAGGGTCTGAAAACCCTGCTCTGCAAGGGTTGAGATGGTGATCAAACGCGCATCACACACTTAGTGTTGGATCGCAGGACACCTAAAACCAGCATGAGGTTACCATATAATATGGGTGTATTGAAAGAGCTGATTTCTGATTCCATGCACCGTCCAACTTTAAGTGACGCACTCTCTTGGCGAAAAACCGGATAACACCAAAAAATACGGTATATGGGGGTATCAAAAGACGGTAGGGTGTAGGCAAGGACCGCGGGGGGGATATAGACGGTCGGTATTAGAAATGACGGCTGGGCACATGAGGGTAAATAATGAGGGGGACCACAGGTGACGGCCGGGGGTGCCTGAGGACGGCCAGGGACGGCAGACTGCAGACCAACTATGAGTGATATATGGTGATGCCTTGCAACCGAGAACAGTAAACAATATTCTTACAAGAGAAGATTAAATAGATTATCAAGCTGCGAGTGTTAAGATAAGACTGAACAAGTCATTCTGCTACGAGTCTTATTTCTCTTTCACATACTTCTCTAAGCCTTTGCTTTAACTCTTATCGTGAGGTCGCAAAGCACAGATGCAACCGAGGTCGACTCACAGGCCAATGCATGGGATTTTCTAGACGAGTTAGAGGAAAACTCAATTGACCCTCTTGGATCCGGATATCTACATCCAATATCAGAACTTTCGGACTGCGATGATACGAGTGCTCTTTCTAGTGCACTGTTGGGGGGGAAGGGATGGATATTCAAAAGGTTGAGGATATGCTTGCGGCCTTGCAGATTGATACCCGTGGCTTTTGAGTTCTATTTCCCCAAAGGATTTTATCTATTTTATTTCTTAAAGATGTATTCTTCTTTATTTATTTCTTTACACATATCACACGATTTGCCAAATCATAAGGCATTAGAGAGATGAAATCATGAACCTCAAGTTTGTGAGTATACGAGCTGAAAAAAATGTAACAGCAAAACACCATAAGGCCCTGCCGGGCCCGGTAGGGCCTCCAGTCCTACCTCCATCTGCCCTAATCCGTCCATGGACTTGAAAAAAGACGGACTACCGCAGGCGGTCCGTCCGGTCCTACCTCCAGGACGGACGGACTAGACGGTTCGGAACACTGCTCCCAATAGCACTGTGAACAATTAATCACTAACAATGATGTCTAGTTTTCTCCACGTTTCACAAAACATTGAGGTAATTCTGAGAGAGCTTACTTACCATCGGAGTAGAAAAGGTTAGCTGAAAGGATCTTGGGGGGTGGCCTGGGTGATGCTTATATTGCAACTTTATTACGAGTTGAAGTGTAGCCCAGAAGTTGATCGAAACTCGGAATGCAGGTTTTGATGCAGGGATAATATTCGGAGCAGCCATTGCTGGTCAACAACTCATGCTCCCCCCTTGAATTCTTAGGGGGACATCGCACTGTGAAGGTTCTGAATATCTCTCGTGTAGCACCAGGCTACGCGGTACAGGTGTGCCCCCTCAAGGCTGCCAGTGCCGAAATGCTCTCATCTACTATCCTCTATAATTTTACCCTTTAGGGTTATGTAGGAAAGGCAGGGGATGTTATAAAATCTACCCCTTTACCATGAAAGGGTACGCAAGCGGAGACAGGGGTGTGACCGCTTTTTCTCCCAAGTTTCCACCGAATTGCAGCCTTCTGGTTTGGTTTATCACATCCCTCCTTAAGGACACCTCATACCTGATCACAGCTTTGGCTGAATTGACAAGTATTGATGGAGTAACCCCATCGTGGGATACCATGTTAGGGGATATCAGTTAGCAGACGAGTGGGACTATCACCATGTCCAGGGTGACTGGCTTTTCTGGAGCTTGTCCGATAGAGATCCCACTGTGCGAGTGGCTACCACAAAATGTATTTAGTCTCGGCGGCGTTCTCTTCTCTCTGTATGATAACCATCCTCGCTCCACACATCGAATAGCGAACACACTTCTGTTCTCCTACTACCTTCGTTCCAGGTCTCTCTCTCGCGGCAGCCTCCTACCGGGGCCTGTACAGCAGAAGTTAAACCCTACGCACAATCAAACCTCCATCAACTATTTCCCCGTCTGAAATGCGGCCAATAGCTCAATCGACAGGACATTCCCACAGTCAAATCTGTCCCCCAAACCCCACTCTGATCGCTCCAATCCCTCAAATAGTTCAACCTGGAAACCCTCCTGGCATGGCCTCTCAGAATTTGACTAGCCCTTCTCAGTCCACTCTGCAATTCGGACAGCACCCAGCAGCTATTGCTGGAACAATGAGCCCTTCTGCCGCCAATGACTTAAGCGATCCCTTTCCCCAATTCCTGCAGGATTTTTCTGCCAGAGAACAGCGATTGGAGAAACAGGAGGCCCTGTGGCATCAGCGGTTTGTAGAACAGGATCAGGAGTTTGTGGAGAACTTGTATCGCAAGCATGAAGAATATGATGCCAAATGGTATGACCGTTTCCAGAGTTTGTACTGCAGCTGTGAGGAGAAAAGCGAACAAATCAAGCACAAAGCGTGTACTATTGTGAAACTTGAGGTTTGGCCCTGGTTTCTGAGTTGCCTACTATTTCTAATCGTAATATAGGAAAAGATTGTGAAGGAAAAAAATGAAACAATAAAGTTGAAGGAAAATTTCAACATACGTGGAGGTTTGGGTAAGCAACCACCACTTTCCCAGGTTAAACTTTACTAAGAATTTATTGGAGAGCGCATTGTCTTTGAAGCACAAAGAATGGACAAGACCAAGCCTGGGCGGGGGAACAGAGTTCAGACTGGACTGGATCAACTTATCTCCAATACACCGGAATTTGGGAATATCATGAACCAGGTACTGGGAGAGTGCAGAGGTGTTGAAACCGATATTCGCCGCTGCCTTCGCACTGCCTACCACCACGTTGCTAAAGTGGCCCACGGAAATACAGGTTTCCTTACCTTTTATCATGAGAATCATGAAGTGGCTGAAATTGCAGCGATGGTGATTTTTCTAAGGATTCAGGAGAAATGGCCCAAGGCGCTGCAGTGGAGGGAGGTCAAGCGAGGAAGAGGAAAGGCTGAAGCCCCTAAGGTGGCAGCAACTCAGGTGGAGGAGAGAAAGTGAGAAGGATGTTATTCTTAATACAAATACTAAAACATTGCTAAAAAATCATGCTAAAGCCTTTTGTACTACATAGAATTAGAAACCACACTGTAAGAGAGAATGCGTAAATGCGCAGCCTACTATGTAGTTAAAATCACAAAAATTCACGAAATCTGGTCTTCAAAGAATCGCCAAGAGCTTGGATATGAAAGACTCAGGCCTTCCAATGGGTTAACCCGGGTTGAAAAAGGGCCCAACCCAACCCAACCCAGCCCAACGAATATTGGGCCCAACCCAACCCAGCCCAACGAAGGATAACCCAGGCTAACCCAAGGAACCCATTGGGTCCATATGTGAAGGAAAAGCTTCAAATATAGATATAAAATTAGATATCTATCAGAGTAAAAAAAATTAAAATGCAGGATAAGAGATATGAAGGGTTCGTAGCTGAAGCAAGAGGGGAAGATATGTGAGGTGGGCGAGGACTTGAAGGTGTATGGGGAGAAAGAGGAATAACAGGTTGGTAGGGGATAAATGGAAAAGGAAGAGACGAAAAACAGATCTCATGCTGAACGAGTGATAATGAAAGGCCACTAATCATTGTTCAGCCTAGCTATTAGCCGCACTACCTCAATTTGAAGGTGCTTCCGCTCCCACCTTTCTACTAGGAGCAAGATCTGTTCCATAATTCTGTATGCTCAGACTATTATTTCCCTGGTAATCGCAACTCAAACGTGTTCAAAACTTCGGGAATATAAGGTAAAGAAGATTCGCTAGGTTGGCTGGGTAACCTGGGCTTAGCACTTTCCCGGCCCGACCCAGCCCAAGAAGCTTTTCAGTGAGCCCGGCCCAATGAACCCAGCCCAACCCAACGAAGAGCCCGGGCTAACCCAACAAAGTCCCGACCCATTGGAAGGCTTGGAAAGACTGGAGTCATGTACTCTGGGGGTGAAATTGGGAACTGATTTTCTGAAGAGTAATGACCTTCCACATCACTGCTAGAAGAGGTGATATTATTTGATATCCACATTGGAGGCTGGATGAGGATATAATGCCAGATGGGATAGGCTGTAGTCCGCATGCAGACATCCCGAAAAACACCCTGGAAGATATTTTAGAAATGTGTGTATAAGTAATGACACCCAGAAAGCCATTTCAAAAGTCCACGGAAAGACAAATATTCAGAGTCCTGCTAGTCCGGTTAATATCGATGCGACCTTGCCAGAAACCCCCCTCCATTACATATACCGACAGGTGTATGCAATGACCGATAACTTTGGTCAGAGAATACCTATGATGTAGGTCGGATGAAGGGGTAAGGTGGGAGGAAAGCTATACTTGGCCATCCTGATATGGGCCACTCACTCAGAGCAGCCCCTGAGGTCTGATGAAATGTGCCATGCATTTGCACTCTAAGTAGGGTCCCCAAATCTCAACAGAGACAATGATCCTTCAGTAAAGATATACCCAGACCGTTGAAAAGTTCCGGCAACGGTGGACAAGGCGGTTTCGGCTATCAGGTTGATTCATTTTACCTTCCATAAGGACCTCTCAGCGCGCCCAGAGCCCTTTAGTACAGCTATAATACCTCAACAATTACAAAGAACTGCTTATGTTATTTGAATTCGCAGTAGCCCAAGGTTTTAGTGTTCGCAACGGGGCAGTCCGTCCGTCCTGAGGGTAGGACCAGGACGGACTACGAATTGTAGTCCGTCCAGTCGTGGAGGGAATTTTGCCCGGGGCTAATGGCCGTGGGACGGGGAAGACGGTGGCCCCACAACCAGTTTTCAGAATGTCTCAGAGTGTGAGGCCAGACAGATCCCCACAGATCTCCACAGATCTCCACAAATACCGGCAGATCCCCACCAATCCCCACCGTCCTTGTCAGGGGATCCGCAGTCCACCACTGTCCCCTATCGTCCTTGTATTAGGATGGCATAATAGTGTCTCACCTTGTCGGTCCCGTGGTCCTCGCTCAAACCTGCTGTCCTAAAATGTCCCCAGACGGGGCGGAGTGAAAATTGTCGTCCGGTCCGGTCCAGTCTTCTTGGCAGTTTCCCCGTGGGGCCGCCAGGGCCCCCAGACCGTTGCGAACACTGACCTCTCATAGCAGTTATTTGAATGGCCGTTGCTCCCTTGGAGGGGAGAATCTCGATTTCATTCTGGATGTGCTGTCCTCTAGTCATGAATATTCGAGTACCAAGATATTTGCAAAGTATTTAGCATAGCGAATTGACGAGTTTAGCCTGATTTTCTACCACGCATTCATCCATATGGCCGATACATATGAATATGCGCTTTTCGGAAGACAATAGAAATGGATGATTACTCCATTTACACAACAAATTCCAAGTAAAAACATGCGACAGCCACATTTTTATGAGTTGCCGATTGCAGATAGACGGACAAGTGAGAGAAGGAGTGAAGGTACAGCCAAGGAAGAAAGAGCAGTATATTCTTTTAGATTCGTATTTTGCTTATTTTGTCTATCTATGGCGTGACAAAAGGTTTAAATAGAAAATACAAAGAGAGTTTTCCAACATCCCAACCTATGGAAATCCTTCCGGGGATATGCATAAACAAAGGAGTTCCGGTCTGATCTACGCTCCTTCCGATTATTCCTCTGTTCTACTTTCGCAACATTTCCAGCTACATATGCGAATCCTCATATAGGGGATACAGGCCAGGTATCCCCTTTCCTTCTCTTTGATTGATAATGACTGACGAAACTAAAAACTAATGAGTAACACAATAAGAAAGGTGTAAAGGATGTTGGAGCGTCCTTCCATATCAGGCATGGTTGACTGCAAGGTGTTATGTAAGCCGGGAATGTCGCGGCGAGGCGGCGGCGAGTGAGGCTGTGTGAACAGGGGAAATCGTGACCGCGTCCCTTCTTGTTACATAGCCGGGGTCACCCCCCCACCCTTCTCTCTCTCTATCAAAACAACAACAGTCGTTTCAACAAAGGAAATATTCTTTGTGCGGAGTGATCGCTAGTGATTTTCAACAATTTTATCCTCTAGCCTGATTACACAGACTGTTCATCACCAACGGGCTAGTATCACAACCAGTCAGCACTTGCCCTCTTCCTTCCATTCCTCGAGGATTGTCCTTATTACCTAATATACGTCTTGCTAGCCCCCGGATCTCCATAGCAAAAAAAAAAAGATGCACCACCGGACCCGTGTTCCCCCGCTGCTGATGCGCCAGCTTCTAAAATTCCTTGGTTTGTAAAAGACATTCCCCCACATTTTCGACCCGGCGATCTTGAATATCCTCGTAATCCTAGGTTTGGGTGGAGGTAACCAGGTCGGCAATTAAGACAGCTCATGGGAAGTATTATAGTTGTTCCACACATTATTATAGGAGTCTGTAGTATTGAAAGAGCTGGCGTGAGCTATCTTTGCTATTGGGTGATGGTGTTGGTCGGCTGATGGATGTTGGAGATTGACGATTTCAGGCTGCTCACCACATACATATTTTCCGTTCCTGCATGAGGCGAAAGACAACTACGATATCGTTAAACAGATGGTTGCTTCAACAACGTACCACTACTGCCAGCTCCCACCATCAAACTTGAACATTATGACCCTGAATAACTGATGATATCAAACACCGATCCACCAACAAATGAAACACGAATACAGTCAATAGCCGAACATCTCGCTTCCCCTTGGCAATGTACTCAACCCGAGGCAGGTGGCATAACTCTATTCTCGGCCATAGAGCTTCTGCCTCGGAAGTGTCCTGGTAAAGCGAAACAGAAGGACGACCTAGAGATGGAAAGTGGGAAAGCAATCCGTCATGCGCAGGAAGTGTGCCAGGGAAGAATGTTTCCAGTTATAAGGATGTGAAGCAGCCTGTTCTTCCCTTTGTTCGTTTAGTTATCATCTCACTCATTGCATTCTGTCACGGCTCTACAGTCATCTCTTGTCTGGTCAAGTCATTCGTTATTGCACACAATCTGTTTATTCTTTGTTGTTCTCTGATATCTTTTGTCTATCATCGTTGTTCGTATCAATAAAGTTTGTATCGTTCAGTAATTTAGGATTGGATCCACTGCGCCCAACCGCCCAATAATTGTTCAAAAATGGAACCGCTGGGTTGAGGAAAGCGAGGTGTTTGGAGCCTCAGACACCTCTTCACTACCCCATTACTTTCCCTCAATTTTAACCAACACAAATTTTGCACTGCCAGAGACGAACCCCTGATAACACCGGTGGAATTGGCTAGCTCGGTACAATATAACCGCATCAACTTGAAGCCTTACGGGTGAATTTTGTCCAAAAGCCTACATATAACCTAACTGAAAACCGTACAGCAGCATCCTTCGTGCTGCAGATATAGGCCTGGAAGCTCCTCCCCCAACCTTGCATCGGGTTCTGCGACTATGCCAGTGGGCCATGCCCCTTGATATCCATACCAATCGCCAGGTATGATACAACATAGTACCCGCACAACACAGAGTGTCGCGGTATCATACTAGGTTGAGGATTTTTCCTTCGCTTTAACATATGATACCACATCTTTCAAACCAGAGTCAAATTCCTTCTCCACTGCTAAAATGTGGGTTAGTACAACCCAATGCGGCAAAGCACGCGGAACCAGGCCTATGGGAAAGGAGTAGTGTCTCGGAGGTTGATGGAAAAATGTTTAACCGGTTGCTCGGCCAGCGAGGGGTCATAGCTCCAGGACGCTTGGTTGCTCAACCCCCTTTACCATAGTCCACTCCTCCTTCGCCCATCACCGAGATCATCATCCTTCCTGCAGCTCGCATCCTTAATTGCTCGCGTTCTTGACTGCCCACTCACCCCCCCACTGGCAACCTCCCCGGCGCCCCCATTGCCACAGTGGGACACATCGGCGGTAACAATCCCCCCGGGCAAGGGCAGCTGCAATATCGGCAAAGCCTTCGGCAGTGGAACTTCGTGGTTGGCAGGCAGGATCTTGGTCATGTCAGAATTCTCTTTTGGCGTTGTTCTTTGATGGCTTCCTGGGGTTTCCTCTTTCTATTACACTTAGTTACCCCTAATATACCCACTCAAGTTTGGAAAATTGGCTTGCCAAAGTAGTACTACAATCCAAGGGTCTTTAAATACACTTACAAATAGCCCTTACCAGAGCCTAAGAGGATTCAGCTCCCAGGGCTCAACACCAAACTCACTAACCGAGGTCGCAGGGTAAACCCCTAGCCCTACTCTTAGCATTCCTCATCCAGAAAACAAACAACCGACCACGATCGGGGCGATACAGTATGACATGGGCAAAAAAAGCCCCTAACTTCGCTTTAGTCTGATCACAGAAACTGCTACATTTAGGCACCATTACCCCACAGAAGGTGATCCCCTCATCACTATCTCCCTGATTTTTTTATAGTTCCATCACAGACAATCACTTGCCTTGGTAACAGAGTTTGGTGTTATCCGGAACATGTTGCGCTAGTTGTTTTGGATGTGAAATGATCGTTATTTCAGGAATGGTTGTTGGTAAGGTGGAATCTGTGGCTGGACAGGGAGTGACTGTGAGCGCTTGAGATCTAAACGCCGGTATCACAATAGATAAAATCTTGGTGTCTGTGCTAGACTTGGAAGTTTGTATATATATAGTCTCTTATGGTTGATGTTCGGAGAGTAGGACAAGGCGAGACTGGCAGGGCAACAAATATCATTCAAGGTTGATTTTGGCTCTTTGTTTCATTTGGTGTTGGAATGGCGATTACATAGTATACAATTTGATTCAATATTAACCTGTATAGTGCCTTCCCGAGAATCTACTAAGGGCCATACCATTGAATCAATAATAAAATACACCCTAGATTTCCGTAAATATGCGCCAGCGGGAGGTTTACACATGGCCCACGATATCCTGGGAGGGGAGCACGATCCAATGTTTAAATTCACGATTAGCCCTCCATACCGCCCGTCGTGAACTTCTTGGACCTAGATTGGCTTGTGCACATGCCCTCATACCCAACCCACATGTTTAATCATTTGGCCCTGTTTGATCCAATCTCGCCCGTCAGCAAGCTAATACCTGCTTCTCATGAGGAAACATAAGTTGTGAGCACCCTCCACAATGCGAACTCCTGTCGTGAGAGGCTCAGTTACCTAGCATCAAATTTTGTAGTTGCTGATACCGTTTTCCGGAAGGGTATTGTCCTTTCTTTAACAAAATTAACCGTATAAAAATGATCCATGGCAACGCAACCATCCTCACCACCCCGCATTTTCACCAGCACTTAAAGAAAAATCCCCTGATCAAACATCAATTCTTACTATGTATCCTACTATAGATTTACATTATATATATACATATTTTGATTGTAATGATCAGTGTTCGCAACGGTCTGGGGGCCCTGGCGGCCCCACGGGGAAACTGCCAAGAAGACTGGACCGGACCGGACGACAATTTTCACTCCGCCCCGTCTGGGGACATTTTAGGACAGCAGGTTTGAGCGAGGACCACGGGACCGACAAGGTGAGACACTATTATGCCATCCTAATACAAGGACGATAGGGGACAGTGGTGGACTGCGGATCCCCTGACAAGGACGGTGGGGATTGGTGGGGATCTGCCGGTATTTGTGGAGATCTGTGGAGATCTGTGGGGATCTGTCTGGCCTCACACTCTGAGACATTCTGAAAACTGGTTGTGGGGCCACCGTCTTCCCCGTCCCACGGCCATTAGCCCCGGGCAAAATTCCCTCCACGACTGGACGGACTACAATTCGTAGTCCGTCCTGGTCCTACCCTCAGGACGGACGGACTGCCCCGTTGCGAACACTGGTAATGATGGCGGGGTTGGTGGGGGAGTTCTGTTGTCATCGCCTGAGTTTTTCCTGTTCCTTGATGTACGGGTAATTTGGGTGAAATTGATTGGGTAGTGCACAGGTATTCATGACGCTCCACCAAATACCTCGCTTTTCTTCAACCTAACCATTCCATCAACGCCAACACCATCCTCTATCCTGCACCAACAATAGGGAACTCACATCAATTGCTTCAATAGTACAAATCTTATAATAACGTGTGGGATAACTAAATTATTTCGGATGAGTGGTCTCAATTATTGGCCTTATTATTGCCACAGGAGCCTAGGCTACGCCACAACGATGTTCGAGATCGCGGAGTCAGAAATGTGGGGAAATAACTCTAACAAATTCCGGCATTTAGAAGCTGGCAGACCGGTAGCGGGAGTGGTGAGCCCGATGGTGCGGTTTTCCTTTACTATAGAGACAAGGGGGTCAGGAAGGTGATATTAGGCAACAAGTGCAAACCTCAGGGAATGGAGGGAAGAGGGCAATTGATGACAAGCTGTGATGCTACCTCGTTGACGAGGGATAGTTTGCGTGACCAGCTCGAGGATAAAATGCGGTCGTCTCATGTTTTTATTTTGACTTTGCGGCTAAACAAAATAAGCGCAAATACGGCACCAAAAGAGCAACAGTGGGAGAGAGGATAATGATAGCGAGCAACTTGAGGTATATTCGTCGATGAGTTACTTGCTAAACTGACGGTAATGACAGAAGTATATATGAAAAGCAAAACACCATTCTCAGTCTTCCAACCATCACCACACATATCCACTTTGTTCCGCAAATGCCTCCTTATTGCCTTGTCTATCCTTCAAAGAAACAAATGAAATAAAATGTGGGGTTGGAACAACCCATTGCCAATGGGGCAAAGCGCACAGTCTTGCCCGGGGGTGGTAGAAAACAGGTTAGTCTAAGTCGACGCGTCGTGCCCCGGGGGCCATAGCTCCACCCCATATAGGGCCACCGCACTCCCGGGAGTTGGAGAGCTCCAAGCTCGCTACAACTTGCATTCTCGTCTCCAAGCTGGCTACAGCTCGCATTCTTTGTTTTCCGCGTTCTTTGTTTTTCAAGAATATTATCTATTACTTTATTTTTATTTTTATTCATATTTGTTTTTACCTTTCAAACTTGCAGCCATGCTCCGGAGAAGGGGTTCTACACGTGGGACAGGAGCACCTGTCAGGGGCACTTCCGGGAGAGGCAGCCTCAGAAGCACTCCCGGGAGACAATGCCACACCACGAGTAGGACTCCCGGGAGACAAAGCCACACGGATGCTGGCACTCCCGGGAGTCAAAGCCACACCACGAGTAGGACTCCCGGGAGTTAAAGCCACACCACGCGTAGGACTCCCGGGAGACAAAGCCACACCAGGACACCAGGGACCGCGGGGGTTGGAAGGAGCGAGAAAAACACAGGCAGCCGCACTCGGCGCCAAGCTTCAAGCACTCATAGCCGCGATCCTACGCCTATCAACACCACTACCGGTTCTTCGAGTAGCGAAAGGGGAGACGAAGAGGCAAGCGACTATAGAAACTCCTCTTACAATAATGGCCCCCTACCCACTCCGGAGCCACAAACGAGTACCCCAATAGCGCAATCGGAAACCTCGGTCACTCTGAGCATGGAAGGTACAACACAACATTCCCATTCTCACCCAGAACCAGCCCTAAGACTCAATGACATTCGCGCGCTTCTTCAGTCACATGAGCACGAAATTGTTAACCGGGTAGTTACTCAACTTAATACCCACCAACCCCCAGCTCCACCGCCAACTCCAATCAACAGGCGTACAGCAGCCCATCCTCCTATACCAGTCCAATCGCGAAACTTGACCAGTATGAAGATTACAGAGCTTGAAAACCAACTGGCGGAACTGCGCGCGGCACAGGACATAGAACAAGCTGAGACAACAGGGGAGGAACCAAGAGCACTTGGTACGTATAACCCTACCTATTCTTTCTCAAGAGACATGCGGGAGAATGCATCTGGCATTCCCGAATCGGTCGAGTTACTCTTTCCTGGTGTTGAGCGTAGTACACTTGTTCAGATAATTGAGAATCGCTTCAAAGCGACAAATATCTACCGGCTATTAGCAACAGAGAAGGAACGAGCAGAATCTCAGCCGACAATCAACATTGGTGGAGTTGAGTTCGAACAAACGGAGATGGACGGCAAGGAATGTGAATACAAGATGAGCGGATTCTTTAAAGCTTGGGCAGCCTACAGCGGAATCCTAGACAAACTAGCACCACAGGCGCTACAGGGAGAGCTAGCTACGTCACTATTCATTTATACCATGAACCTCTATGACCTTTTAGAAAAATACACATGGGATGGGGTAAAGGCATACCACTTTCAATTCCACTGTAAACGAGTCGCAGGAGGGAACAGTATATACTATCCCAACCACTGGCGGCAAATTGATAGCGAACTCATCGCATCAAAGTGCTTCGCTCACCCCCATATCACACGACACCCATGGCCAACGAGCCAGAACCGCCCAGCCTCATTCCCACAAAGGGCTTACGAGCTGCCAATTCGAGAAAGTCACCCGGTTCCAGCCTTCCGGCAAGCTACCTCTACTCCAACCATGTCCTACGGACTACGGGATCGCCGGGGCAACTCATACAGCAAGGGTTACCCCACCACTACTATTGCTCTTAGCGGCAACGGAACTGGCCAAACTACCACTCAGGTATGCCGAAATTGGAACTACCGTGAATGCCGGTCCCCATACTGCCGCCATCATCACATTTGCATTACTTGTGGAAGCAACCATAAGGCCCCACAATGCACTCAGGGAAACACAGCCCGCTCTCACCCGGTCCGCTCTGGCCCCCATACACGTTAGCTGCTCCACTATTTTTAACATCATTGATGTTCTTCCTCTCTTTCTACCATTTTTCTTATTACTTACACTCGCACCATACTCAATGTACTATATTAAGCTTACTTCTCTTAATAACTATATATCATACTAGTCACAATAGATGTGATACCAGACACATACTATCTCAGTTCTCCAAGCATCCTGGTCAGCAGACCACCTTCCACAGTCAGCAGACTACCTTCTCTAGTGAGCAGACTACCCTCCCCAGTCAGCAGACTACCATCCCCAGTCAGCGGACTACCTATACGCCCCAATACATCAGCAAAAGATTTATTCCGCTTCCTGTGCGTCAGACGCACAGGACGCACAGGGCGTAAACTCCCATTCTGGATGCGACGTCAATCCGACGCCGCGTCCAGAAGATTCGCTCAACGTCCCGTTGCATCCTGACAACATCCTGAAACGCACTCTACGTCCTGTGCGTCCTGATGCCTTCCGACGCTAGCCTATCATGTCCTGACGCCTTCCGACGCTCGGGTATCATGTCCTGACGCCTTCCGACGCTAGGCCATCGTGTCCTGACGCCTTCCGACGCTAGGCCATCGTGTCGTGACGCTATCCTAGCGTCTGTTGTATGCGCCTTCCCCGTCCCGATACCTATACCCTCCACACTATTTACCTGATCCTTCCAGACGCCGGTTACTTCTTATCGCGCCTTCCAGACTCACGATACTCCCGCCCTCCATCCGCACGCGCTGATCACATAGCCACTATTCTGGACCTCTTCCTCACACTCTCCCATTTTCTAGATTCAAGTTTGTTTTCCCAAAATTATCGTGATATTGCTCATAATTTATTGCAGTCATCCCGACGCCCTATACTACAGTATCTACTATGATACTATGTGACTATTGCATATGACCTTTATTACCCCCGCTTCTGCGCGTCCCATCACTAGAAAAAAAATTAAATGTACCTACACGTACCACCTCCCCTTAAGCACCCTCTGTGGTATTCGCACCATCCTGCCGGCCACTGGTTTCCTCCAGCGCCCCCGACGCCCCCGGCCCAGCTTCTCCGCTCTGGGAATCCTCCAGGCTGAGCGATAAGCGATTGCTCATTTGAGAGTCGACGGCCCCCCCTGCATTGTCAAGACTCCCATGATTCGACCCATCCAAATCCAGAAACGTTAGCTCCCAGTCAATCGACGTTTGACTGAGATCCAGTGATGTTTCCGTCTCCTGCGACCGATTTTGACTATCCTCGAGCCCCCCCAGGCTGCCGACGTGGGTGTCAATTGGCATCTGTCTCGGTAGGGCAGGATCTCCCGGAGTCTGGTTGCCTAGCTGACGCTTCAGTTCTGCATAAACGGCGTCGTTATCATCCGAGAAGCCCTCTCTCCTCTCCTGCCGGATGCTATGCTGTTTCTCGAGCCTCTGTGCGATCTTCTGACGAAGGTTTAATATAAACATGTCCTGCGTCACCCAGGCGAATCCCGGCCACGTGTTCTTCTGCCGAATAAAAAGATCTTGCGTTTTTCACGATTAGTGGACTCGGTTATCAAAAAACAGGCAATGATTCGGACTCTCCGACCTCCAACTACTTCAGGATTGAAGTTGGGGGGTTTCTTATATACCCCGGTTTGCAATGCCCGTAGTGAATGGCACAGTATTGCACATGTCAGACAGACCATCGTACCGTTTATGCGCTTCAGAAACTTAGGGTCCAGCATGCCTTGCATTTTGATTCCGTCGAAATACTTGCCGTATATAGCGTCCGCAATCTGGGGGGCAAGGAACCTGAAGGTTAAGTCCTACATGCGTTCCGCGATTAGTCATGTCCGCCCAAGTCCAATGGCTGGAACCAACCTCATATCCATGGGGTGGGCACATGAACCTGTCCCGTTCTAGCAGATAATCAACCCTGCGCGCCATGGCGGTAGGATTATCTGGCGGCAGATCGTATAGCTGTCTGATATTATGCTTCACATGATACAAGAATTGCGCTCTCACTGCAGTATGTTTTTGACGGAGCTGTCACAGTCAGTGACCGTCTCTACATCGTATCACCTCCGGCTGAGTCAACTTACTTGCTTCACACTCTCCTCTGATGGCTCAATATTCCCAGCATCCGATATCGTCTCCAGCGCCTTTCCCCATACTGTGTATATCTGAGATGTCAAAGCAACTGGGTTCGGCAGTGGGTTGTCAAAAAGTGTGTACCGGAGCATCAGGGCCATCGCCTGCTCTAATATGGTCCCCTCAGCCCCTGTAATGGTATTTCGCCGTGAATCTGTCGCCGGCCTGGGCCGCCCCGGTCATGGGATACCCGGTTCACCTACCGGACTCGAGGATCTGACACCAGATGGAGTACCACTATGGGTGGCTAGCGGAGACGAATATCCCACGCTTGATGACAGAAAGGTCGGCGGACTGTAGGCTCTACAACGGATTATGCGTCCACGATTTGCGGGTGTCCTTCTAACAAGAGGTACCTCCTGTGATCCGGAGGTGGTTGAGATTCGCACCATGGGTGGTTGACCCTTTCCCTGTCTGCGAGACGCCTGCGACCTATGACGCCGTCCGGATGTTGTTCCCTCGGAATGGTCGGAGGCGTCAACATCGATCTCAGTCTCCGATCCAGTTTCCTCTGCATTGCATGGGTTTTGGTACTCATCACTGCTATCGTCGCTTAAATGAAAAGTTTCCAAATGCCCTTGCCCGTCGGGCTCCGCCTCGGGTTCAATATTCGCCCTGGTTTGTATTGTTGTTCTTCCCGGACGCTTGGGCGGTCTTGCTAGAACCCCAGTCTCACCCGGACCTGGTGATTGGCTTCGACCCGACGGCTGGTGGGTTAAGAGTGTCTGGGAGCTGCCAGATTCTTCCGCCTGCATTCCCGATCCGGATCCAATAGGGTCGGGTACAACGTCGTGCCTACGCTTGTTCATATTCAAGTTGCCAACTTGAGGTGCTGGCTGACTGGATGCCATGATATCCGGTACAACGTTGCATCTACGCCCATTCCGATTACCAACTCGAGGTGTTGGCTGACTGGATGCCATGGTATCCGGTACGACGTCGCGTCTACGCCCATTCAGATTACCAACTCGAGGTGTTGGCTGACTGGATCCCATGGTTTCTGGTACGGCGTCGTGTCTACGCTCGATCCGATTGCCTGCTCCATTGGTTGGCTGACTGCGTGAATTTGTCTGTCGTTGCCGATGCATCGTAGAATACTGGATAATTAGATGTTAGCCAAAATATAACTCTGATTTTTGGGAGGGAAGAAAATAGTTCAACCAATATCGAGTCTTGTGAAGAGGAGGGGTTTGCGTGGTTTTCTTGTTTTCGATAGGACGCGTTAGATCTTATACGATAGGACTTAGGGGGGGGGTGCATCATACACTATCACTCGGTATTGAATGCAGATATGCTCTTGCGAAAAATGGTTTTCTGAATATTCAACATTGTGTCCGTGGTCCTACTACTCTCAGCACTCATAGACTTCAAGACTCCAGGCTTAAAGATTTGGACGAAATGGGGGCGTTCCTAAGGCAGGGTACTAGCCACAAAAGGTATCGGTTAGCGACAATAATTCTAGCGAGATATCGGCCACACCTAAAGTGGGCGATAAATATGGAACCTCATCTCCAGCCGACCAATCAACACACATGAATGTAGAACGCACTGTAGTCGCTCGATGACCGCCCCCAGCGCCTGGACAGTTCTGGTTTGATAAAGAGATGTGGGCCGAATCTAGTAAAGGTTAAACTTCAGCTAACTTGAAGGCGAGGCTGGGAGTCTAAGATGCAAGGGAAAAAGGGGATCAGGCACAAGAGATTGAAATAGCTAGTCATACAAGATGCTAACGCAAGGGCGCTCAATGGTATGATTAATATCCTATGCTAGCCAAGAAAATCCCAGGGTGAAAATTCAACATCTAAACTACGAAGCTTGCACAATCAGACAGGTAATGAAAATGTAAAAGAAAATCCACAGAACAAAGAATCAGTTGCCGGCAACCCTGCTGCTTCGTCGACGGCCCTTTGGCGGCGTTTGGGTGTTTGGGGCCGCGGCTGTAGGGGCATCATGAGTGTTAAGAGCCGGGGATGGAGGAGGCCCAGGCGTGGTCGTGATATGCTGATCCAGCGCAGGGGCCGGGGTTTGCGGTGCCGGCGGAACAGTCTCTGCATTTGGCGTGCTGTGAGCCAATGGGATAAACTCAGCATTTGGTGTGATGGGAGCCGCCTCAATTGTCTCAGCATCGGGGATCCTGGGATGTGGCGCAACTGTGGGGCTTACAGGGGTGGGAGCGCTGACCGGACGCTGATCAAGCGTCCCAGAGAGTCCAGCAGGAGGACTATCATGGGCGCCATCGTATGTATCACGGTCGCTTCCTCTCCGCTTGGGATTTCTCAGCCAACCAGCCATCCATGGGGTCCCCCGGATCAGCTGTAGAACGGTTCTCTGCTGCTCGGAATCTGACGGCGCCGACCGCTTCGAGCGCGACGCTGGCACGGTGGGATTAGAGCCCCGATGCCTCCTCCTCCACGTCTAATGTGAGAAACCTGGTGGCGCCGGATTGTCCTGAGGCGCCAGGGGCCCCTGAATTGTTGTCCTATTTAGGCGGTTTAGTTATTGAGTCTGGTATTCTTCTAGATAGCTGAAACACAATAAACTTACGTCAATAACAATTGTCTGCCGCTCCTGGGGCATCTGAGAGTCCCGTTCGCCCTCTGCCACATCCTCCTCGCTGTCGTCCTCCTCGCCGTCCGCCCCCTCGTCGTCCTCGTTGTTGTCCATATCTTCCATTTCATCCCAGCGCTCTCCCGATTGCTGCCTCATACGCCTATTTCTCACCACGATGTGGTCGTCCTTGTGGTCCTTGTGGTCCTTGTGGTCCTTGTGGTCCTTGTGGTCCTTGTGGTCCTTGTGGGCCTTGTGGTCCTTGTGGTCCTTGTGGTCCTTGTGGTCCTTGTGGTCCTTGTGGTCCTCATCGTCCTTGTGGTCCTCATCGTCCTTGTCGTCCTTGTCGTCCTTGTCGTCCTTGTCTTCCTTGTCTTCCTTGTCATCCTTGTCTTCCTTGTCATCCTCGTCGTCCTCGTCGTCCCATTGGATGCTCCCCACTATATCTTCTGCCTGCCCGGAATGATCCCAGACGTTGCGGTCGAAAAATGGGTGTCTGCCCCTACCGTGCTCCAGCGTTTATCTATCATCCCCTGCTTCCTCGAGGCATGACTCCAGAACTATGAGATGCAGAGGATGTTTGCCATCGTTAGCAAGGAGCCATGCCCGAAGGTCATCATCTTTGTGGAGGAAGATGAGGTCTCGGAGGGGGAGTGGGGCTGTAGGATCCAGACTTAGTGGGTTGCTACCCTCACGAGTTGCACCGATGAGATATCGCGGGCACAGAATCGCCTCCTCAGCGCGTTGCGCCTTTATCACGCCGAGCAGATTTTTTATGCTTGGTGACTCGAGAACTCCCCAGGGTATTCCCCGATCGGAGCCATTCTGCCACCAGGGACATCAGCAAAAAGGTGGCCTGCGTCAGATACAGTAGTGTTGCGTCCTGACTCTCCTAGCCTAGACTCTGCGTCCTGTGCGTCCTGTGCATCCTGTACCCATGCGCCATATCTGGTTGCGTCTGCTGCGTCCGGAGGCCCTTGCCTACACTGGGTTCCGTCCGGACACATGCAACTAAGCAACCCTGCCTTCCATGCATCCAGACTTAAACCTCAACACCATCGCACATCAGGATTCACCACTACCCCTGATTCTCCTTTCAGCCTTCTTTGTCTTCTAGCCCAGATGTGAGCAAGGGGTATTTCTTGGCAAAGAAAATATAGTCAGTGCTGGCGCCTGGTGAGAAAGCCATCATACCCTTAATCTTAAATTTGCGCTAAAGACATAGAGTTCTATTTTCAGAACCTCATCTTTGAGGGAGCGAAAATGCCAGCTCACTCCAGTCTGAAAGCGAGTGATAGCCATAACACACTCTAGTGCCTGGTGGTTTCTCGGCACTTAGCCTCAAACTGGACGCGACGCGACACACTCTTTTCATCACAACACTCAACACTGGCATCCACACTCCCGGGCTACAGCTGCAACACTCCACTACAGTCAGACAATGAATCCTGAATCCAACACTTGGAGGTTCCTGGCCTCGATGCCAGCTATCCAGTGGTATAAGATTCATCCCCAGAGGGATATTATTCATGAAGTTACAGGGCTGAATGTGGTAGGGTGCGGGCGATCCCTGAACTCGATGGCAGATTCCTCTACAACCACTGCTCCGATCCTGAATCTGATTGCGGGAGATTGTTGGGCTCGATGCCAGCTACGCAGCGGTATAAAGGACGTCTCTGTGTCATCAAAACTCAGGAGATCGCTGACCTTTGTGAGAGTTGTCTTTATAGATACCCTGGCGATCCCTGAACTCGATGGCAGATTCCTCTACAACCACTGCTCCGATCCTGAATCTGATTGCGGGAGATTGTTGGGCTCGACGCCAGCTACGCAGCGGTATAAAGGACGTCTCTGTGGCATCGAAACTCAGGAAATCGCTGACCTTTGTGAGAGTTGTCTTTATAGATACCCTGGCGATCCAAGAGCTCGATGGCAGATTCCTCCACAACCACTGCTCCGATCCTGAATCTGATTGCGGGAGATTGTTGGGCTCGACGCCAGCTACGCAGCGGTATAAGGTACGTCCCTGTCGCATCAAAACCCAGGAAATCGCTGTCTTCTGTGGAGGGTGTATCAGGTATCAAGCTGGCGATATTTTACTCGATGGCAGATTACTCCACAACCGCTTGACGGATCCCGATGTACTTTGCAGGTGGTTGTTGGGCTTGACACCAGCTATCCAATGGTATAAGGTATGTCCCTGTCGCATCAAAACTCGGGAAATCGCTGTCTTCTGTAGAGGGTGTATCAGGTATTAAGCTGGCGATATTTTACTCGATGGCAGATATCTCCACAACCGCTCGACGGATTTTGATGCACTTTGCGGGAGGTTGTTGGGCTCGATGCCAGCTCCCTAACGGTATAAGGTACGTCCCTGTCGCATCAAAACCCAGGAAATCGCTGTCTTCTGTGGAGGGTGTATTAGGTATCAAGCTGGCGATATTTTACTCGATGGCAGATATCTCCACAACCGCTCGACGGATTTTGATGCACTTTGCGGGAGGTTGTTGGGCTCGCCGCCAGCTACGCAATGGTATAGGTTTCATCTCTCCGCGACCTTTACTCATGATTTTACAGGGACCCGGCTAGGGGGGAGTCTCCGGGGGCCAGAGGGAGGGCTTGAACTTGAACGGGTATTTTGTCAGAAGGCAGCCTATGAGTATAGGTGTTTCTATGTGGATTAGCCTGTATATTACTAGTAGAACCATAGTAGAATAGTAGTAAATTTAACTAATAGTATGAAATCTATTGTGACCCAGGTCAGAAAAAGGTAAAGGGGGGACCCTTCGCTTATCTCAGAAAGATGTGGTCTGGCGTCAGGTGGGATCCTGAGTATTAGGTGGTGCGTCAGGTAGCGTCCTGATTATTCGGTGCTGCGTCTGGTGCGTCCTGAGGATTCGGTGCTGCGTCAGGTTGCGTCAGATGCGTGGTGTGGTAGGGTGGTTGCATCCTGATTCGCGATTTGCGTTTCAGCGTCAGGTGCATCAGACGCACAGAACGCACAGAACGCAAGGTATTATTTTTGCTGATGGATGGCCAAGGAACGCATGCTCACCTTGAGGGGCACCCGTTCAGCGAACAATGTGGATCCTCATTGCCCGTGGGGAATAAGCGGAAGTCGAATTCGGCGATGCCACTGAAGATATCTATTACTACGGGGGACCGCAGAACTTAGCGTGGATTAATCACTTACTCGGAGGTCCAGCAACCTCATCACCAGCCCGCTCTGCGTAGTCATGCTCCATTGCCGTCCGTAGTTTCTTAGCCGTGTCCTTGACCAAAATCCTCAGTTGAGGACTGACCTCCCTGACGTCGTCAGCGCGGTGGTTGTTTTTTTAAACAAATTCAAGCGGCGATTTGACAGGTGGAAGAGAACTGGCAAAGTCGAGGATCACCATCAATTGATCGTCCGTTAGCCGTCCTGGATCGAACGAGCGGGACTTGATATAGCCCTTGACATCGCGACGCCATACGTCGTAGGCTCTAGTTTTGGTTCGAGCATTCTTGAATCCACACCAGCTTTTTGCATATGCTATGTCGCCATAGCGCCCACTGATTCATGTGTTAGTTTAAAGTGTTCTTGAATATATGGGTAGGTTGTTGTTGACATACTCAGAATCCTCAACGGCCGGAACGAAATAGGGATTTTCACGGGATCCCGACGGCCCACTGTGACATAAATGACAACTGTCAGCCACCCATTGGAGCATGTTTGAAGAATAACAGTGTCAATGGATCATTGGTTACCTTCTCTCCGCACTCCGTCTGTGGGCGGCAGCACGCAGGGGAGCCCTGCGTTTACCGCCCCTGACTTCACCTTCGTCGTGCGAGACTGCCGGACGTCTACAACCAATCGTAATATTAATATCGAGCGCAGGTCAATGGTGGCACGGCGCGAACTTACTTTCCTAGGCTCACGGAGCTTGCTTGTTTATTCTTTGTCGCTAGTACGCCAGGCTGCCCGAAGTAATCTGATATTAGTATTGCCCACGATTAAATGATTGGACGAAGTGTACTTACGCTGCCCTTTTGCCCGGGGCTCTTCGGGCGCTCTCGCGGGGCATTTCAACTATGAGAAGTGATGAAGGGGGGTGGGGGGTGAACGATGTGAAGGAGGTGTGAAGGAAGTGAAGGAGGACAGATGACGACCTTTATAGACGTCAGGAACGCTCGTGGTGCGTCGCAAAAAAAACCCCCCAGACGTCTGAGTTGTGTAAACATTAAACCCTACGATGTGATGACCTCGTAGGGTTTGCACGACTCCGACGATCTCGCACCCACCATTCAAATGAAGACCTATGTTTGTAAGCTCTAAATTTAGCTCTATAGATAATTCAAATCGATGCTTATCGTGTGTCTTCATTGACATATGAAATAAGCTTTTAAGGCTCTCCAGGGTCCGGACGCCGGGGGGTTGTTGTTCTGGAGATGCCAAGAGACGTCGTTGCCCTGGCTACAAGACATTGATGTCAATATCTTCGCGGAAGACCCCAGTATCATGCGGCTTAAAAGATTAGATGCGATCATCCGCGAAGATCAAGCGCTCACTCACTTGTTCATGCGTGAGGCTGACATCAGCCCTCATCGACACTCATCGATACTCAGCGACTCTCATCGATACTCAGCGACTCTCATCGATACTCAGCGACTCTCAGCGACACTTCGACGTTGAGGAGGCCGCCAATACCACCATATTTCCCTGAAGAGTTGATCTATCTAATCTATAAGCTTAAAATTCCAATCCTGAATACATGAAAGACTACGATAAACAAAACTAATAAAACAATGAATCTATTTAGACACCACAAGCAATCGCCCCACCGTCTCATCCATTACGTTTTGTGAACCCCCCCCGGCCATTGAACCCCCGCGAAGTCTCTTCGATATCTGTTCCTCACAATTGTCGCCCTTCGGATCCCCGCCAATGCGTACCTCTACGCCTTTCATAGACTCACGCTCCGACGCTCCTAAGCGTGTTTTCTTAAATTTAGGAACGTCCAAATTTTCATCATCCGGAGCACCGCGCTTGAGAGTCTCGCTCCCGCGTATTAGACGCCCAAGTAGGTCAGAAGACATTGGGACATTCAGTCGGTTCAAAGATTTGACAGCGAGCGGGGTACGAGCCATGGCGGATTCAACAGTGTCGCCGACAGGGGGTGGCGGCATCCCGGGGCTGTCCTGACCCTTATGCCTGGTGTCCGCGACATCAGATGACGAGCCGGATGATCCTGGAAGGGAAACACTTGGGGCTTCTCCATCTTGGTGATCCCCTGATCGATTGGCGTTTCTGTAATCAAATCTGGGCGGTACATATGGAGCCCGGTAATGCATGTTCCCCATATGTCCTGCTGCGGAATCGGCCCAATCGGCGACGGCATCCTCCTAGAGATATTGGTGTGCCCTTAACGATGGTGTCGCCGGTCGTGTGTCGCCCTCGTCGCGGTAACAATAGATCATGAGATCGAGTGGGTCATCAAGAACTGCATTCGACAGGAGCCAGGCTCTTACCGTTTCATCGCTATCGATGAAAACATAATCAATGCAAGATACCCGTTTGGAAGGAACCCTGCGGAGCCTTCGGCGGCCTTCTCCAGTGGCACCAAGTATATAGCGAATTCTGTCGTTTGGTACATTTCTCGAAATCATAGCTGACAGCCCCCGGATGTCATAGGAATCTAATTCGGCGAACTGGACTCCATTTATATGGGGGGGACGCCAATGCAGCATGTTATAGTCAGGCCTAAAATTTAAGTTCGCCCTCCGTTCTGGTGTCTGACCCTGGCCGCCTCTAGAAGGCCAGGTCCAAACAATACGCACACCACGGGGCCTCCCAAGTAGAGCACTCCAATCTAATAATCATCAGTCAGCAAGTAAAAACACAAAAGGCCCTAATTGTTATGAAAGTAACTAACCTGTTGGCATAGGGTCGGGAGCCGCGTAATTCCCACCCCTAGGAAGCACCCTTGGAGTCGGGGCATTGCTCCTTACCAGAGACGGAGTCGATATCTCTGTCGATGGGTCTGGCGTGCGCATCTGATAAATCGCAGGCGCATCTGGTGCGTTTGCGGCATTCTGAGCGTAATAGTTCAGAGGAGGAGCATGTGCTAATGGATTAGGAAGAGCGTTATCGGCGGGAAGGGCAGGTGCGTTTTGACCCGGAAGAGCGTAATTCGCAGGAAGGCCCGGTATGTTTTGACCAGCACGAGGGTAAATCGCAGGATGAGGAGGTACGTTTTGCCCCGGAGGGGGGTAATTCCCGTGATGATCAGGTACGTTTTGCGCCGGTACGCCTTGCGCCGCTACACCTTGCGCCGGCGGGAGGCAATTCCCATGATGAGCAGGTACGTTTTGCGCCTGAGGGGGGTAAGCCGGTGGAACGTTTTGGGGAACTGGACCTGGGTTTGGTACAGTCGTTGCGGGACCCCACTGGTCTGGGGCGTTGGGGGGTAGTAACCGATCGCTCAGCATGATCTGATCATAGAAGACTCCATTCTGGCCCAGTGGTGCCAGGCCTGTAGAACGATTCTTCACGGTGGTTCTCAACTTCACCCCACAGTCCTTAACAAGTTGAACTACAGCCTCATCGATCTGGCGCATAACAGCCCTGTTATTCGCAGCCGCAGCTGTGACAAGGCTGTCGCAGGCAGGGCGCAGTGTCCTCATACCAGCGACGATTTGCTGGAAATGGTGGTCAGGGAATGTACGGATTTTCCTAAAGCCCCTTGCCAGCATCTGATCCTTCACCGCCTCCCGCCATTCGCCATACAAGTGGTTGTCGTCGGGTATGCCCATTGATAACTTGTGATCAACAATCTTTCGATAATTGGAGCGTCTTGAACTTATATATCCTCTCAGAGATACCGGCGGAAGGTGATAGGTTTGGCCCGCCGGAGCCTGCAGGTTTCCCGCATTTGGCATATAGACGTACTCTACGTTATTATGTGCCATATCGCTAGACTTTTGGGTGTATAAGTTGCCGCCGGGGTGAAAATAGCCTGCGGTGTGAATTCGGTGGATATCGTGGACGTTGTGAGTGTGAGTTAGTTCTGGGTATGAATTGTGTGGATTTCGCGGAAGTTGTAAATGTGAGTTGATTCCGGGTATGAATTCATTCGATCAGGATCAATGCTGATTATATATACAACTCTCAGTGGTTTGGCGCTTTGAATGCCTCTTGATTCTTTTCAAGAATTTGTAGTTCTGACACTAGCATAGCCAGGGCTTTATTGATTCATGTTTATGTTAGAAATGAAACATCCCCTCTGAAACATGACCATCGTGAAACATGAAGTTCGCCGAGCCGGTTCATGAAAGAAACCATAGCTGATACCACGTGACGTCTACATCTAGGGTGCTAAACCGGATTGACCTCTATTTACAGTTTAACGTTCAAAGCGTGCATGCCTCTTGAACCTATGTGCGATCCACACGCGTTAGGATCAACACTAAGCACTCCTGCGATGCCTAGCAAATGTCCATTCCGTCGACAAAAATACACCCAAGCAGCAGCATATGAGAAACATTTACGAACTACCCACGCCAATGTGAACATTATCCTCGCCTCCACTACTATACGATATCCATCATCGGCCAGCCATGTTCTTGACACGCAAACCGACGTCATGGGGGAACGTCCGGATTCTGACTATGAATCCGATCCCGAGCCTACTGGACGCGAGCACGACGTATTGAGTGGTGATGTTGTGTACAAGTCTGATACTGAAGTGCTTAACAACACTGCCTCTTTTTCAGGCGGCCAACAAACGCATTTTCCGGGAGCTGGAGAAGCAATTGGGGAGGTGAACAGGTTCGAGCAAGAAATCAGTAATCTGTGCGATGACCCATGGGCACCATTCCCCAGCGGGCAAGGGTTCAGGCTTGCCTCTTGGCTCCTTGAGAGTAAAGTACCGAAGTCACAAATCAACGAATACTTCGCGAGTGGCCTAGGCAATTCTGAGTCTGTCGGCTATGGCTCTATGCACACGCTCGAGAAGCACCTCCAGGAATTGGATCCGTACAGTCGATATCAACAATGGTTTGAAGGACAGGTAGAGGACGGAAAGAGAACTTTATCATTCTTCTATCGCAATGTACTAGATTGTGTCAGACATCTCCTTCGCCAGATAGCGTACCGAGATGACTTTGTTTACGCGCCACGGCGTGAATACGATCATACAGGACAATGGGTATATGCCGAGATGCATACAGCAGACTGGTGGTGGGACATTCAAGCAGAGTTTCTCAATCTCTTTCCTGGGAGCGCTGACTAACTGATTATAGGAGACACTTCCGTCTGGCGCAACTGTTGTTCCAATCATTGGGATGTTGGATCAGACGCATCTGAGCAACCTTTCGGGTGACAAGAAGGCATGGCCGGTCTATTTGACACTTGGAAATCTTCCAGCAACCCGGCGTAATAGACCCGGATCCTTTGCAGTTCTCCTTCTTGCGCTATTGCCGGTTCCCCCCAAACTTACAAAGTCCTCCGCAGACCACTTGCAGAGGCAAATTAATGCCGACACACTGCGAGGCGTCTTGAAACTCGTGTTTGAGCCCTTGCAGAACGCGGCGCTGAAGGGCGTCAATATTGACTGTGCCGACGGGAAAGTGCGGAGATGCTTTCCAATATTGTCCCCTTGGATTGCTGACCATATGGAAAACGTTGCGCTTCACGGGATAAAATCGAATATTTGTCCTAAATGCGAGGTGCTTCCAGGAGAATTAGGAACCGACGCCAGCAGCCACCGGGCCCGAGATTATTCAAGATATGAACGTTGCGAGCGTGAATCTGCCAGTGACGACTCCCGCACCATGTTTGAAACTCTTGGTATCGATCTTGAGAAAACCATGTTTCACGGGCTTCACCGGGTTTCGGCGCCTGGTCTGCACAAGCCAGATTTGCTTCATACAGTTTATCTTGGGTTATTCAAGCACTTGATGGACTGGATCTCGGGCTTTCTCAAGAAACACGCCCGGCTCCTGGCCTTTGACGACACCTGGAAGGCGCTACCGCCTTACCCGGGGTTTTTTGTGCCCAAAAGGCCTATCGCGAGGTCACAAAGTGGCAAGGAAAAGAGATGAGGAACCTTGGGCGGTGTCCTTTGGGGGTTCTCGCCGTAGCACTGCGCCAGCCCGACAGCCGGCAAGTAATACCTTTCAAACATGCTCCAGACTGTGTCCGTGCACTGGTCGATTTCAATATGATGGCGCAATACCGAAGCCACACCCCCGAGACCATAGCCTATATGGAGGAATATCTCGACCAGTTTCACAGGATGAAAGATATCTTCTTGGAGTTTCGAGTTTCTAAACAAACACGGGCCAAGGTTGACAAGCAGCGAAAGGAGCTACGACATCAGCGAGCCCAGAGCAACATGCGAGTGGCACCGTCCAAGCGGCGCCGGCGCTTCGAAGACGATCGGGATGTGGAGAACGAGCTCCTTATGGACATGATCCATACGGAATCCCATTTCAACTTTGCTAAGATGCATCTGCTAAGTCACTTCTCTGATCATATACGCCAGTTTGGCAATATCCCAATGTATTCTACCGAGTTCGGAGAGCTCGCGCATAAGGAACAGATCAAGGACAGATGGAGACGCTCGAATAAGAACGATGTCAAGCGACAAATTGTTCACAGCTACGGCCGTCAGCATGCAATCCGAATGAGACTTTTAAACCTGAATTCGCTCTGACGTCGCGGAGCCAATCTCGGTGACGACGTCCTGGGCTATCTAGATAAAACAACGAGTACGGTATCTACGCCGGCCTCTCGTGGAAGGATCTTGAAAGGTCGTCATGACGACGTGTCCAACGTCCTTGATTTTTGCAAGGTGTTAGGAATCGCTCTTGACCAGATCTGTTTGGAATTGATTCGATACAGCCGACACAACCTGCCCACTGAACGCCGCATTCCCGAAGAACCAACAATACTCCAACTACTTCCTGTTGAACTACTAACGCAACTCGAAATCCCGGTTTTGGCATTCCAGGAAACAGATGTTTATGACATCCATCGGGCACGATGCACAGGAACTCACCGATTTCAGAATCAAGAAAGTTGGAATGATCGGGTTTGGGTACAGGCCGGAAGCGAGGAGATGTATGGTGCGCTGAGGGCTCGTCTCCCGGCAAAGCTCGTGGCGCTCTTTAAAATCAGGGACTGCAGCCAAGACACTGTGGGGCGGTTGGCAGGCGTTCAGATGTTGAGCCCTGTGAACTGAGGCCGGCCCTCTGATATACACAGTCTTGTTACGGTTCAGCTGAGAGAAGATGCGCGAGAGTTTACATTGGTTGACATAGGGACAATTCTCGGCCTGGCTCATCTCATTCCAGAGGGAGACCGGCGCTGGCTCGTCAACAGCTGTATCGACTTGAGGACGTTTAACGAGATTTATTAGTTATACAAACGGGGGTATGATCGATATGTGCGAAGGCGTGTATCGGGTGCCATGGCAAGCTGTATATATAGTGTGTACTAGTATGAAGAAAATATATAATTAATACATGAGTTAAATGTGCCAGTGATGACTACTCTCGAGGGACGCCACAGGACGTTGGCGGACGCAGGGCTGGCACAGGGTTCACACCAGGAGACTAGGGGTAGGAGTATGATAATCCTGACGGCTTCCGGAAGGGGCTGGCGAATTGAAAGCGTCAGGACGCTGGGATATGGAGAACAGGGGGGACGTCAAGTCCGGATGCAAGGGAGTGTTGCTGCGCAACTCAGGACGCAATAGTGGCGTGCGGGCGTTGGGGACGGACTCAGGACGCACGGGAAGCGTACGGACGCTGGAACTGAACTCAGGACGCACGGGACGCACGGGACGCAGTGAAGGCGCATCAGATGCATGTGTTTTTTTTGCTGATGTACTACACTCTTCTATACACTCTTTACCTCTCATTCTTACCCAATGCCAGCAGGCCAGCTCAAGTACAAGGGATGGAAAAAGCTTATAAAAGAATACCCCGACAACTCAGTCACAGAGGCAATCTTAGGTATATGCCAATTTGGTGCACGAATTGGTTTTGAAGGTGTCAGAAGTTCAATCACTATTCATCCAAACTTGTCCTCAGCATTCGAGTACCCTGACGTGGTCACAGCCGAAATCGAGGCTGAGGTAAAGAAAAACCGTCTCAGAAAGTATTGTTCCTACAATACCCTACCAGGATACTTCATAGCTTCACCCTTAGGCCTTACCGATAAGTCAGATGGCACCAAACGCCGAATCCACCACCTTTCATACCCTCCAAATGACGCAAACTCGATTAATAGTGGAATACCAGAACTATATGGATCCATCTCTTATAGCAGCATCACGGAGGCAATTTCTGCAATTCAACACTTTGGAAATAGCTGCAGCCTTGTTAAGCGTGACTTTGAAAGCGCCTTTCGCCACATTCCTGTTTCTCCTCTCGATACGCCCCTACTTGGTCTTTACTGGCAAAACACGTACTACGCAGAACAATACCTGCCTTTCGGGCTTCGCACAGCACCCTACATATTTAACCTATTTGCAGAAACATTTCACTGGATTCTAGAGGACGAGTTACAAAGAATGGCACTACCAGCTAAGATTGTCCACTACTTGGACGATTTCCTGATAATCCTCCCTCCAGCAACCACTACAGATCTCAACATCTATACCACAAGATTTAGTGAGCTCTGTCAGGAAGTAGGACTTTCCATCAAGGAATCAAAGAATGAGGAGGGAACGATAGCCAGTTTTGGGGGTATTGAGATGGACACAGAAAATATGGTAATTCGACTACCAGAAAGGAAGCTACTAAAAGCACAGCAACTAGTGCAAAATGCAATGGATCAAACATCACTTTCCCTTCTCGAGCTGCAAAAGCTAACGGGATATCTCAACTTCGTTGCTACGGTTGTACCACTCGGCCGCACCTTCCTTCGGCGCCTGTATAATATGCAACTCTACTTTCCGACAGAGCGAAGCTACTACCGTAGACGAATATCAAGCGAGGCCCAGAGTGACCTCACATGGTGGCAGAAAGTACTAGCCATGGCTCCAGAAAGGTCAATTAGAAAAGAGTCAAGGGAGACAATCTCGATGTGGTCAGATGCTGCTGGCACGAAGGGCCTAGGGGCTTTCTATATCGAGAGTTACCCCCAACAGAATCCACAGCCAAATCCTGGTTCAGCCTTCTCAATAACTCTACCTTCTCGCCTATCACATACTCAGGAACATATTAACACCAAGGAAATGAGAGCAGTGGAGCAGGCCCTACTCCACTGGGGCAAAATTTGGAAAGGGAAAAGAGTGATATGCCATGTTGACAATCGTGCAGTATTTCATGGCTTGGAGAACAGGACAATCAGAGGAACAACAATGAACGTTCTACGACGATGCTTACTTTTGGCTACCGAATATGACTTAGAGATTGATGCCAGATAGATTCCCACAGGGGACAATGCGCAGCAGATGCGCTCTCCCGCTTTGACTATAACATCAGCAAAAACGGACCCTGCGTCTGATCCGTCGGCGTTGCGTCCTGACGCAAGCGACGCATCTCCTGCGTTCCATGCGTCCTGTGCGTCCTGACTTGCGTTGCAACGCCCCGCCACATCCCACGCTTCCAGATGCTACCTGGCAACGTTCCTTGGGTCCTGACGCAACCTGGCGCCCTCCCTACGTCTGGACTACCCCAGACTCTTTCTCTCATCTCTTCTTTCTCCTGATGCGGCGATAGCTCCTCATCACCTCTTCTCCGCGTCCTGACCCACCCCTCAT
>Ga0307517_10001305_pt1 | contig 41831 bp, 32 predicted proteins | sample 23_EM_MG_FD_194515 | JGI IMG/M metagenome (GOLD analysis project Ga0307517, IMG submission 194515) | Populus trichocarpa ectomycorrhiza microbial communities from riparian zone in the Pacific Northwest, United States - 23_EM | ecosystem: Host-associated > Plants > Roots > Unclassified | place...
ATAATATTGTTTTTTCATAAATTTTAATTAAATACATTTTCACCTATCATTTTAATTATTTTAAAAGTTTCATCATTTTAAATGTATTTATGATTATCGAAGATAACACGATACTATTATTATCATCAACCACTAAAACAAAAAAAATTAAATAAAGAAAAAAAATAACCCATTGACCAAAAGCTCTATAAATATTCACGTAGTAAATAACCATTTCTTTTTTAAAGAGTTGAATGCTCCTTCGAACATGACAAATACTATTTGAAAGAAAGAGCGAATGATGTATGTAGATTTATTTTTTTTATTGGTACTCCAAAGAAAAAAAAATATTTTGTATTTTACATAGAATAAAAAAAATAAAATATTTTCTTATAAAATACTATTAAAATTTCTCTTTAATTTTGTAGTTTCTCTCAATATAAAAATAAAATTAACATCTCATATTCACTATCTCCATGAAAATCTAAAATAAATAGATGGAGTGATTTTAATAGGTTTTTTTTTTTTTCTCTTTTTTTATCTTATTTTCCTGCATCAAACGCTTCGAAATCGAGCCCCCCCTCCATTTTTCAGGTCAAGTCGTCAAGAGTCTGGTCTCTCTGCTACCCCACTGCCACCATTCTGCATGCCGCAGAAAAATTTGATCATTATATCATAACCCGTCCTTCTCTTCATCAATCATCATCATCACCACTTCACTTTCACTTTCGTTAAACTCTCTCTCGCTCAAAAGCATTTCATAGAGTATATATTCATGGCACAAAACTTTGAACCCTTCCATGTCCCACAACAAAACAGAAAAAACAAGCTTCGTGTCACCACTCAAACCAACCAAGAACAGCAAAACCCACCAACCCCATTATTCTCTAGACAAACTTTCACTAGCCCTTCACAATCTTCTTCGTTCTTTTCACTTCAAACCCTCAAAGACATGAACTACCAGCCCTTATCTAGCCAGGGTTTATCTTTGTCTCTTTCGTTTCAACTCGATAACCAAAGACACAATGCCGTTTCAGTTTCAGGCGATTCCTTGAAGCAGAATGGTGAAATGAAAAGCTCTGTAGTCCCTTTCGGTCCTTTTACTGGCTACGCTTCAATCTTGAAGACCTCCAGGTTCTTGAAACCTGCGCAGCAGATTTTGGACGATATTTGTGGTATGATTAATTGTGCGAATGCAAACTTTCCTTTGGATGGTTTGAACGAAAGTGAAATTACGAGAGAAAAAAATGCTTTTTTAAGTGATCGGGTAGAGCATCAATGCAAGAATTCAAAGCTAATATTGATGCTGGATGAGGTAAATTTGTTTCACCCTTTAGTACTCTGTATCGTTTCTTTATTTATCTTTTCTTTGGCAGGTTTCGCTGCAGAGCTTAGCTTAATGAACAGAAATTAAAAAAAATCTCAGATTCAAATTCATATAACAATTAATCAAAGATTAGCCAAAACTTTCTCTGCTTTCTATACTATCTGTTTATTCAGGAAATATGTTTTGGAGAATCCTCTTTAATTATGTGTATTTCTGTTTGAAAATCATCTAGACTCCCATATTAGCTCGGCTCACTACGTTCTCGTGGTGAAGTTTAATTATTGATTTAACATTTTCTAAAAGAATTAAAAGTTTTAATAAACTGGAGATTACAGACCTAGAAAGATTTAACAATAGTAGATGCCAGAAAATATCAATTTTATGTGCATGACCCATGTGAGAATTATTATAAATAAATAACAAAAAGTTGCCCGTGAATTGTCTATAGTAGTACACTATTCATTTCATGGTAAGATAGTCGTTAGTCACTAGTCAGGTAAATAGGCTGTGCATTTTTTGATTTTATATTTTGAATCCTCTTTATATCGAGGACATTTATGAGGTTAAATAATTATTAATTTTTGGAGAATAGAGTCTAAATCCAGCTATTAATCTAATCTGGATCAAGATAATGAAATGGAGGATGCTTGGGAATATTGCATTGGTGTTACTGTCATCTCTAATTGACTGAGTGAATGATTTGATTGTTGCTGTCAAGGAATCAGTATCTCGGGAAAAGATATTTGAAGTAGTCATGGAAAAAAGATGTCTTGTCTTGTCACATTGAATCAAGTTACTGTTTCTTTCTTGTTCTGTTTTGCATGCTTTATTTCCTTTCAGATTTCTGTTCTGCTATCTTTTCTTCTTTAACTGGAATTACTGCACATGGACCAAAATGAGGCATATTGGACAATTAAGCTGAAACTACAAAAGACCACCACATTGTCATGGCTTTGATAATGGGAAAAGTGTTCTTTATAGGAAGAATCTGGTCTTTCACCATATGCTAGTATGGAGAAAATGGTTTCAAATCGTCCATTTCTTATTTAGGGGGCATGGCAATCGATTTTTTCATACAATATAATTACTGCTGTTGGTTTTCCCCGACTCGATCCTCTTGCAAATAAATTCGAGAGAGAGTTTTGTTTTGTTTTTGAACCATAAAAATACTAATTGAGGGACAATTAATAGAATTGATGGTTTGCTTAGTGAATATATATATATATATATTTGAACCAATTTGTTTAGTGATTTGAAACTGCTTTTTGTTTTTTTTTCTTTGAAGTTAAAAGCAGAAGGTTTTAATACTGCATTTTGAATCACCACAGTAGCGCCTGGAGAATTTTAAGATGAATCTTTGAGAGTGGCATAGATGTGATCACAGATAAAATTAAACGAATGATGCTGCCATCTCGGCCCCAGTTGATCAAAACTTAAATGATAGTAACAGCTTCTGGGACGGGATGGTTATGCTGCATAATCACGTGTACTTCTTACTGTGAAGTTCTCAGATGTTATCCATTAGCTAATGGCTCTGCTTTATTTTTCCTTTGAATGTAACTACCACCTAACAATCTTTATGAATTTCAGATTTGGACTTAATTTGGCTCCTTTTCAATCTCCATTAGGTATACAGGAGATACAAACTATATTGCCAACACATGCAGTCAGTTGTTGCATCATTTGAAACTGTTGCTGGTCTTGGAAATGCAGCTCCTTATGTTTGTTATGCGACCAAAATTGTTTTGAAGCATTTTAATAGCTTGAAGAATGCCCTTTTGGATAAAATTCAGTTCACAGGAAAAAACTTTGATGATAGCAGTGTCACTAAGGAAAAAAATCCTAGACATGGAACAACTGAACGAGGCCTTAGAAACCAAAATCCAACTCTGAACTTGAACTTCATTCAACATCCTGTTTGGCGATCTCAAAGAGGACTTCCTGATCATGCTGTAGCTGTGCTTAAGACATGGTTGTTTGAACACTTTCTACACCCGTAAGTGTTTGAAGAACTCCAGGAGCTCTTTACTATGCAAGAATCTTGACTTCTAAATACTGATGTTTATTTAACTGGTTTTTAAACTTTCCAGCTACCCTACAGACTCGGAAAAGCAAGCCTTGGCTCAGCAGACAGGTCTATCAAGGACTCAGGTGTGCCTTTTCCACTTCATATCTTGTTTTTTTAACATTGTTCTAATGACTGGATTTTTACACCCTGAGAATTATTGTCTACGGACGTGCCTTAAAGGATGTCTATGTTTATGCATAAATGTTTATTTTAAGCTGGATGGGTGTTCATATGACCGCCTATTTCTTGTCATGGGCTGTTCTGTGGTAACAAGAATCAACCTAAAAGACAACAATGTTAGTTAATATAGCTTCAATCTCTGTCCATGCAGGTTTCTAATTGGTTTATAAACGCAAGAGTTAGACTTTGGAAGCCAATGGTGGAAGAAGTACACATGCTTGAATCACAGCAAACTCAAGCACCATTTGACACGGTCAGTCAGAGTGCCAACATTGCATCTGATTTGCCTCTTGAGAAACAGCCCCGATCAACTCAACACCAGAACGCATACCAAACTAAACGCCTCCGAAATGAACTTCCTGATGTATCTAAGCAGAGACAGGAGCCAAGAAATATTTGTGTCAACAATTTGTCAGGTAATTACCACTCTGCTGGTGTTAGTGGAAGCAAAGGTGTTTCATTGGCATTGGGTCTTCCACAGAATAATCGCACTGATCAATCGTGGCCTCTCCCTATGAGCATACCTCACCATGTCAACCTGGAAATGATTAGCATGATGGATTCAGCTCCAGGAACAGGTTTTGAACTACAAAAGCAGCATTTTGGGAAAGACTAGAGGACTCAGATGCTGCATCGGCCGCAAGCTGAAGTTTGCTTCATTGTGCCTGAATATAATGGACTGTCTGTGATGTAATAATATGAATCAGGCAAACCTCTTTTTATCAAGTGATCAGTAGAGTAGGAAATGTTCTGTACACAAGATCAACTGTTGCTTTTTGATATTTGCATTAGATTTCTTTGAACTTTCAGTCATTTTCACAGTTCCTGGTGGAGCATTCATGCAGAAATTTTTCAAGTAGCTCGGTGCCATGTCCATTGGTGGATGAAGATGATTAAGGTGACAAGTATCCATCATTGCCCAAAACCAGCACATTATTTGTCTAGCTGATGTATTCGAATAAAAGAAATGAGGGGATGGTTAATTTGGATAGGGATAGCGCACGGAAAAAGAAAATGAACTTCAGGTCATTTTCATGGCAGAATGCTAGCCTTCTTTTCCTCCAATTGCAAATACAAAATGATGGCCTCAACCTTCTACATTTCTACACGGTCACGTGACCGCACTTGCGGTCAAATTTGTTAGAAGGAATGAAAAAAGATTAAGAACCGTTTCCTGATAGATGAAAGTTCAGGGTGATTTTTAACTAGTTAACTTATGTAAAGTTGTTTAACTGTTTTTTTTTTTTTTAGTTTAATATGGGTGTCCGGGTCAGCTTGCGTGTACCTCGACTAATCCTATAAGCTCTGAAATTGTTTAAAGGTAATTAATCCCAAGAATAAGATTAATAAATCATGAATGCATTGGTCCGAAGTAAAATAGTTTTATTATCATTATATTCAATTTCGCTGCTGAGTTCTGACATAAAATTATGAAGAAATCTTTTATGAATGCGTTCTTCTCTTAGTGTCGGTACACAACGAGGAGATATTTGAAAGTGCGGTTCGGTGTTCTTAAATATATTTTTTTTATATTAATTTTTTAATTAATTTTTAATTATTTTGATGTATTGATGTGAAAAATAAATTTTAAAAAATAAAAAATTTATTATTTTAATATATTTTCGAGTAAAATAATATTATGAAAAACAACATTTATCATTGTTCACTTAATAGTTTTTAAAAGTCTCTAAAACACTTTAAAAATGTATTTAAAAGTTCATTCAAACTACTATTTTACAAATTTTTGAATTTTTTTTGTTTCAAATTAAATTTTATTATTATTTTAGAATTGTTTTAATGGGTTAGGTCAAAATAAATTTTTTTTAAAAAAATATATATATATATATTATTTTAATATATTTTAAAAAACACTTTTAAATACAATATATATCACACTTCTAATCATGCCCTGAGCAAGAACTAAAAAAAGATTGGTGACTGATTTATTGAATTGTAAAAATTTGGGGAACAAACTGACAAAGCAGCAACCAGGAAATTGTAGCGTGACTTACAAGGGCACCGATAAATCCATACGTGGAATTTGGTCGGTGAAATACTTTGAATATTGAAAGCAAGAAAAACAATTAAATAGTTACAGGAGGGAAAGCCACGCGTCAGTCTTTCAATGGAACAATGATTAACCGACTACGCTAAGCCTTCACATCTGTCAAATGGCTGGATTTACGGCTAAACCTGCAAGAATATTCTATCACCCAATAAATTAAATTCTTTGTATTCCATCAATATCGAAAAACTTGAATACTTCCATTCTACCCTATCATCATAAAATCAGTTCAGGTCAGCCAATCAGATTGCATCATCAAAATAAAAAGTCAACAATCAGACATTCACTATGGTGCTATTATATATCAGCGGCTAAAACTGTCGTGCTATGATAAAACTGAGTGCAGGCGGAAACGAAAGCAAAACTAAAACGACGTAGCTTTGATGTCGTGGTGACTGTTTGATAAATTTAAAACGAGTGTGTAATTTTGGAGTCTCTTCTTAAAGGTGTTTACCACTCGTTTTCTACAGCAAAGGTAAAGAAGGGCCCTTGAGCTTTAGCTCAAAAAAGAACAATTACAACAACAAGAAGAAGCTATCTCGAGGGTCACGGGAAAGATTTTCTTGTTTCTTTTCAGAAATAATTATGGGTTTCAATTTTTGTACTGATTAGTGAAGTAAAGTTGGGTTCTTTTTGAGGGAAAAAGAAGTTGGGTTTTTGATGTTTGAGATAAAGATCCAATTTTGAAGGGAGAAAAGGAGTTATTGAGGGATGCAGACAGAGGCAAGAGTGGGAGTGGTAGTAGAAGGAGGACCAAGGGCTCTTAATTCACAGCCGAAACAGCACAAGCCATTGCAGCAACAGTATCAGCAATCACAGATCGGGACAGTTTCGCAGCTTGTAGCTGGTGGAGTTGCGGGTGCACTAAGCAAGACTTGCACTGCACCTCTTGCACGCCTCACCATACTCTTTCAGGTTAGTTTTTCCCATTTTAGTATTTTTCTTTGTTTTCTTTGTGTTGGTTGTTAAGCTGTTTGATGTTAGTTGAGTTTCTGTGTTATTGTGTGATGGGTTTGATTGTATTTGTGCTGAGGAATGTTGGTTTTTTGGAATAAGGATGCGGTTTTTGTCCTTCAGCGGTTGCATCTACTTTAATTGAATCGGTAAAGCATACTATTATGGATTTTATTGGACTAATATCAATTAAGGATCTGGAAATTTTGGATTAGCATCTATGGAATGATGAAAATTGTTGGTGACGCTGTACATTGTGTTGGGCATCATTGTTATGTGGCATTATCTTTGTAGGTGCAAGGCATGCACTCAGATGTTGCGACATTGAGGAAAGCTAGCATATGGCATGAGGCTTCCCGAGTTATCAGAGAGGAAGGAGTTAGAGCTCTTTGGAAAGGGAATCTTGTTACAATTGCTCATCGGCTACCTTACTCGTCAGTCAATTTCTATGCCTACGAGCGCTACAAACAGGTTTGCAAAAACACTGTATGGATCATTTTTGTTCTGTAGTTCTAAACCACCTCCAATTTAGTTTTTGTGCCTCTATGTCCTCGTAGCTTGATTTTGATTTTGTGTAGTTGCAATGTAGTTTCTACATATGATTCCTGGCCTGGAAATCCATAGAGAAAGTGCAGGTGTCAACCTGTTCGTCCATTTTGTTGGTGGTGGTTTGGCAGGAATAACAGCAGCATCTGCTACATATCCATTGGATCTTGTGAGGACACGCCTTGCAGCTCAGGTATAGCCTTGCAAAGATAATTTTGCTACGACTATCTTCCATTCGAAGTATGTTCTCCTCATTTGCTCCTGTCTTTGAGCACGTCAATGTGAGGTTTAATGAGTAGAATGCCAAACATTTTTTGTGCCTTCTATGCAGTCATATTTTACTTTTGTAATCAAACACTAGATTTGCATCTAATCAGATTCATAAGTTTCAGCTTTAAACCCTTGGCTGATGGGGCGTACCCTCTGTTTGTAGTCATGGTAACTTTTAGACCATTGTTATTTTTGCTTGTCATTAACTTGAGTAACCAAAACAAGTAGTTGTCTGAAGATTAGTTGTTTGCTCCTGTTATACTGGTTGCACAGTAAAATGTAATGGGCACTACAAAGTATAAATTTAGCGCGTGCCACATGATGTGGAGCTCTACCTTTGTTGCTTTTCATGGTCAAAATTCAATCAATGTTGACTCTTTGTTTCTGAATAATAGAAAAGGATCGTTTCTATTGGTTTGTTTTATTCAGTTCTATGTTACTTAGTCTGTGATTTATGGTAATTCATCTCTTGACTAGGATTGTAGTTGTTGCCCATGGATTTCTTCCCTTAAGCAGATGATCGTAGTTATGACTTGTGTTAATGATTTATGTTCTTATTTAGTTTATATCTAGAGTGCAATGTCATTTTCCAATTTTGTATTTTCTGCTTTTGAACTTGTTGTGTGACTGGTATCTTGTCATTGCATGTGAAAGCTGCTTCTTCATTAATTCTTGTAGTTTCCTATTTTGTAGACAAATGTGATCTATTACAGAGGTATTTGGCATGCCTTGCAAACAATTAGCAGAGAAGAGGGTGTTTTTGGCCTCTACAAGGGACTTGGAGCCACCCTTTTGGTGTGTTTCTATTGGTTATGATCAGATCAGAATTTATGCTTGATGGTTCCAACATTTTGATTTGTGGTTAACTGTGATTGAACATTAATGTAGGGTGTTGGACCCAGTATAGCTATCAGTTTTTCAGTCTATGAGAGTTTACGATCTTTTTGGCATTCCCGCAGGTAAGCTCACCTGTTGATTCAGTAGTATGGTCTCACTTGTTTCTACAAGCCATGTTATGTGCAGTTTGTATGTCCAATTAAGTCAAATTTTTTTTCCTAAATCAAACCAGGCCCCATGATTCTACTGTTGCTGTGAGTTTGGCTTGTGGTAGCCTTTCAGGCATTGCATCTTCAACAGGTAGTGCTGAAACCAGTTAAATGAATGCTCTTTTCAAAATTTAGATTTGTTTTGTTACACAAGTGAAGCATGGCTTCTGTTGAAGCCCAGGTTTATTTTTAACTCTGATGCATGGTTCTAGTATTCTCTCCTGTGCTGTTATTGCACATATTCATGGTGTAGGCGTCCTTTTTGTCATCCATACATCTTCCATGGTTGGCCATTTGGTATGATCTATGTTACCTATCTTCCAATAAAACACAGGAACAGGAGATGTTAAGGTCGCCGTATCATTTTCACTTCTCCCAGAATTTTCCTGACTGCCAAATTTTTGTTAGTAGATAAGCAGTGTTGAATAAAGCTTCTGGTTGAACTGCTTGAACTTTTTTTATTAGAATATAGCAATATCTAATCAAAGAAGTTAATATGTGTAGCTGTTTGCATGCAGCGAAGCAGGGTGTGTTGCAGGCTTTGAATTAAGTATCTAACCAGACTGACCCCTAGAGCCAGAGACCAGGCAGCATTGTTTTATATCTTGCATTTGAAATTTTAGTAAGGAACTCAATAAAAATACTTTTTTCTTGCCATTCATCTAAGATTATTTTCTCTGTGAGAATCTTTCCTGCATTAACCTTATCTCTCCAACATTTCTTTGATAATTTGTCTCCCCAAGCATTGCGGTTGATTCCATAATAGAATGGCACTTCTCCCAGGTGAGCTAGTGCTGTTCTCTCAGTTACCAGTTGTGAGAGGTATCCTCGTTGAGGTATGCTTCTCACCTAGGCTTCCTTTGCCGACTGTAACAATGGGTATTGGAATCCTTAAGCCTCGTGATTCAGTTGTCAGGACGCTGTCTATTGGTTTCTATCAGATATGCATGTTGCATATTTTCTTTTCCCCTTTGATTTATCAACAAAGACTAGAGAAAGTTTTTTAAAAGTAGTGGTCATGCACGTGCATCATGTGTGCTCAAAGTTTAAATTGATAGTGCAACTGTTTGAATTTTTTTTCTCGTATTAAATACCTTGCAACACATTGTTGTCCTTTCTAATGCTTCTATTTTCTTTTAGGGTTTCTTTTCCTGCATGATTGATTTTTCCAATTATGAATGAAGAAAAAAAATGAACATACGAGACTCAAGAGGTTCTCATGATGTTTGATAAAATCTGATACTAGTAAAAAGCATGTCTTATTGTGTTAAGGATAATGTTTTTTTTTTCCAATCGTTCTTGGAATATGCAGCAACATTTCCGCTTGATCTTGTGAGACGAAGGAAGCAATTGGAAGGAGCAGGTGGACGGGCCCGTGTTTATACCACAGGTCTTCTTGGTATATTCAAGCACATAATTCAGACCGAGGGATTTCGGGGTCTATACAGAGGCATTATGCCTGAATACTACAAGGTTGTGCCTGGTGTCAGTATCTGTTTTACGACGTATGAGACTCTAAAATTGCTTTTGGCAGATGTTACTCCCACGATATAAATGTCTGTGAACATCGTCTCCTGAAGTTTGCTGGGCGTAAGAAGGGATGGGTGGTTGAATTATCACGTAGCAGAATCGTCCCATCTTATTTCTTGGATTTTGTCATGGTGCATAATTTTGTTATGCTATCATTAGAATGCATTTTTCCATGTAGATATGCCGAAACCTAAATCAGATTTCAAGTGTACTCATCATAGTTCTCACAGTTCTAAAAGAAAGCAATACTAACGGTGATCACATTTTTTATTTTCAGTAGTCTAGCTCGTCATTCCCTTTATCTTCTGCTATGCTTTCATTCGCTGCTATTTTTAACGGATCAGGCTTGGGACATTTGCAGTTTTCATCTTATTAGTTTGAGGGATTTTATGGCGATTATCACAGCTGCTGTCGCCTTCTTTGATGCAGCTGCTCTCTCTGCTTGTCTTAACTACAGGTTGTATTTTGCTTCAAGAATGTCAAGTCAGTCACATTTTAGCAGATAGTTGCTATTTATATCTTCCCGGTGTCGAGTTCAGGCATCTTTGTCATTGTAACTGTAACTAGTTTTCTTGTATTGCATTGAACGAAACAGCCATCATAATTCTGTCATTTTCAAGCGTTTTAACCCATGCGATGCCCTGTTGTTCGCTTGAAGGATGGTTGTAGCTTCTGATTGAAAATGCTTGGTTAACATGTGGTTGATAGTGATTATATGTTAAAATTGTTTTAAAACATATTGATAAAATATGATAACACATTATTTTACTAATAAATATATATTTATTGTTCTTTTTTTGTATTGCAAATATGTCGTTAAAATATTATAACATAATTATTTTACTTATGAATGAGTTTGTTTGTGCTTAAAAGCTTTCATTATTAATAGCTTGTTGAGATAAAATATAAAAAAAATATTTTAATATATTAAAAATATATATATATATTAAAACACGACATTAAATATGCACTCAGTGAATGTATTTGTTTTTCATTCAAAAAATACTTTTGAAAATTTTTAATTTTTTTAAAATTTTAGATAGTTTTTATATGCTAATGTAAAAAAATATTAAAAAAATAATATATTTCTAAAAATACTTTAAAAATTGACTAAAACAATTTCAAAATCTAATAGTTCTATGAGATAAAGATAACTTGGTTGACAATAAAACTGAAAAAAATAATGAAGTTTATTTTTTAAAACGAACAACTTCGAACGATGTAGTTGGGAAAGAAAATGATGTTGATCGGTGTTAACTTTTCAAACTCATGATCTTAGGTAATAACTAAATTGGAAGCACTACATCTAGAAAATATTTATTTAACAACCTTGCTTGACCTGACGGGTTGACTCTTGTCCTGGGTGACCCTTGCCTTAGATCGACACAAGTTTAAAAAAATAGATGAGAATTGATCCAGTGTAATACGGTAAAAAACTTTGGATGACCAATATTTCGGCTAACCCAAGAAAAATCCAATCAAAACTCGTTTACTATTTTTCTCTCTATTTTTTTAAAGAAAGATGATATCATTTTGACTTTTTTTATAAAACAAAAAGATCTGATTGACTTGGGTTAACTTAATCCAACTCACTCGACCCGTGACCCGATAATTGTCCTAAATTGACTATTGGACAGAACTTAGAAACAATGAGAAAAACCAAGGAGACTAGATCCTAATATATAAAATGTCAAATGATAAAAAAAAAAATTTAAAGGATAGAAAAATAACAATTAAAGGAATAAGAGCCTCATTTGAAGAAAAATTGTGAGGATAAAATAAATTTTTGAATTGAAGAGAAAAATTGAAAAAAAAATCAATTTAACAAATGAATTAAAAATAAAAACCAAAAGAACAAGAACCAAGACTTTTAAAAATAAAAAATCAAGATCATGGATATAATGGTGAGATTAAAAACAAAATAAAATTTGATAAAAAGGCAAAAAATCAAGATTAAAAATTAAAATATCAAGGGTCAAACCTTAAATATAAAAATACATTGAATTGAAGGGCAGGATAGAATACAAAATTCAAATCCACAAAGAAATCCAAATAAAAAAAACCTAATTTTCAATGAACTCAATGATAATTGATGAAATTTTTAAAAACAATTAAAAATAACCGAGGCTAACCTGATCCAACTTTTAAAATTTGTGACACGGGTCACGAGGGCAAATCACAATGTAAAAGTCAAACCAAAAAAAAAAACAATGTAAAATTCTACACTAACCAAAATAACTGGGATAAACTTATAAAAAAATGTAGATTTTAAAAGAAAAGGAACCAAAATTGATACAAAAAAAAACAAAACAAAATCATAATGGATGAAATTAAAAAACAATTTCAATAAGAAAATGATAAGAACAACTAAAAATCACAATAAAAAAAACGAGGACCATATTTGATATAAAAATAAAATGTCAATTGATGAAATCTAAAGACAAGTTAATTTAATAAAGAATTTAAGATAAAAAAACACTACAATTAAAATAATGAAGATCAAATTTAATACAAAAAACAAAGTGTAAATAGATGAAATTGAAAAAAAACAATTAACTTAATAAATGATCCAAGATCGAACACGTTGCAATTAAAAAAACGAGTACCAAACCTGGTATAAAAATAAAGTATTAAGGGAAGAAATTGAAAAAAAAATTATTTCAATAAATAATTCAATACCAAATACACTGTAGTCAAGAGAACGAGGGTCTAATTTAACTTAACAAATAAATAGCTAGACTTCTTTATTTTTTTTTAATAATGGCTAGCACAGTTTTTTAGGAGGAGAGAGAGAAAATAGAGAGGAAAGAAAAAGCTCATTGCTGGAGCTTCCTGTGTGTTGTCAAAAAACATGCACCTCGCCATCATGATAGAGGTGACGAGCCCCGTCAAATGCCGTCCTAGAAGATGACATTCAATGTTGTATAAGCGTTTGTTTTGCGCATGCCAACCACTTTCAAATTTTAATATAAATCTAAACATTTTAAAATACCAAACCATCTATAAACCTGCAAAAAAATTACAAAAAAAACTATAGTAAAATAACTAAAATGACCTTGCATCTACAACAAAGAGAGTTTATTTTTGAAGGATATTTAAGTAATTGATATGCACAAAAAACATGAAAAACTTTTAAATCACCTCAATCAATGTTTTTTACAAGGGTCATTTGATAATTATATTGTAGAAAAAAACATAAAATTATTAATTAACATATTTTTTTAATGTAATTACTATAACTTTTATAAAAAAGACTTATATAGTTATATACCTCTAAATTTAAGCGTGCACATAAAAAATAAAATAGTAATTTTACCGCGGCGGACAATCTACACTTGTATTTTTTAGTTTTGGTTTGGTTTGTTTTGTTTTTTTTTTTGTTTTTCGTGACAGCTCCCCTTAACATGTATAAAAAAAATTAATAATACGAATAAATCTCCACTCTTTTTATTTCTCTTTTATTAACCACTCCTTTTTTTTTTTTTAATTAAAAACCCACACAACACTAGAAAAAAGAAAGAAGACTGTTACAAAAAAGGGGACATCTAGGGTTTGTTTGCAAAAAGAAAGCAAGAGCCGTTGAAAGAGGAGGGGAGATCGGATGGCTACACAAGGGCAGGCGGCGATGGACCCCGCCGTACTAGATGATATAATCAGACGGTTAACAGAAGTCCGATCAGCCAGACCAGGCAAGCAAGTTCAGCTATCGGAGGCTGAGATCAAGCAACTCTGTGTTGCTTCTCGTGATATTTTCCTTAAACAACCTAATCTGCTCGAGCTTGAAGCCCCCATCAAGATATGCGGTACGCTGAATTTACCCAAAATTTTCTAGGTTTTGCGTGGGTTTCCTGATGGTTTATTTTTCTTTTTATATAAGATTTGAAGTGTGAAAGACTTTGTTAGGAAAAAAGGGGACAGGTTTTTTTTTTGCTTTCTTTGTTTCCTGCCATTTTTTCTGTTTCTTCCGTGGAGCCAAGAGTAAACTTTTCTCTTTGAATGAAAAACTGGAATGCATATAAAAGCCTAAAATCCTGGGCACTGTGTTTAGTCTCTTGTGAACTGGTGATGTTTGATAAGTAAACAAAGTTTAGTTGAAAATTCTGCTGTCTTTACTATTTCTATTTCTGCCGTCTTCACTATTTCTATTTCTGCCAATGCAATATGAGAAATAATTGGCATCTGAAATAATCATAGGCGTTTATTCACTTTGGAATATGTAGCTTATCGAATAGCTCGGAGGGTAAACTGTTGACATTGTTGGATGTTTGCTTTCTGTGCTGTTCTGTTGTTGCCTGGATCTGTTCTATCTGACTTTGTCGAGATTTTTCTCCGTGTTTCAGGTGACATTCACGGGCAGTATAGTGATTTATTGAGACTTTTTGAGTATGGAGGTTTTCCTCCTGAAGCCAATTATCTATTTTTAGGGGACTACGTTGATCGAGGAAAGCAAAGTTTGGAAACTATATGCCTTTTGCTTGCCTATAAGATTAAATATCCAGAGAACTTCTTTCTTCTACGAGGAAACCATGAATGTGCTTCTATAAATCGGATATATGGATTTTACGATGAATGTAAGCGGCGGTTTAATGTGAGGCTATGGAAATCCTTCACTGACAGTTTCAACTGCCTCCCTGTTGCTGCTTTGATAGACGACAAGATATTGTGCATGCATGGTGGTCTTTCCCCTGATTTGACCAATTTGGATCAAATTAGAAACTTGCCTCGCCCAATTGCTGTTCCGGACACTGGCTTGCTTTGTGATTTACTCTGGTCAGATCCTTGTAGAGATGTTAAGGGATGGGGGATGAATGATAGAGGAGTTTCATACACCTTTGGTCCTGATAAGGTGCAAGAATTTCTGACAAAGCATGATTTAGACCTTGTCTGTCGTGCTCATCAGGTTGTCAACTTTTACCTAGCTACCCTATTCAGCTGTTCATATCTCATGCTCTTTTTGGACACTGAAGTGACATGTATCTTTTTTTGTTTTGGTCTAGGTTGTGGAGGATGGGTATGAATTCTTTGCCGACAGGCAACTTGTTACCATATTTTCAGCTCCCAATTATTGTGGGGAATTTGACAATGCTGGTGCTATGATGAGCGTTGATGAAAATCTGTTGTGCTCCTTTCAAATTTTAAAGCCCGCAGAGAAAAAGGCCAAGTTCATGATGCCAAACAAAATGTGATGGCTGCAATATTTTTGGTCCTTGGTCTTACCCAAGGTCAGCTTAATACCATTGCATCTTGATGTTGATATGGAGATTATTGTGTTTAAGCATGTTTCTGGCTTGTTGCAAACCCAGTTGCTCTGTTGGGGTTCATAGTTTTGTTTATTTCCTACCTGATTTTAATGAGTTCCATTTATTTGATACAAGTAATCTTCTGCACAAATGCAGAAACAGGATTCAAGATACAAAATTTGTGGTAATTTTTTACAGATGTGTCATATTAGAGATTTTACATGAGGGCCAATCAACTTAGTAAATTCCTTTATTCCTCCCCTGTGCCTGTTTTTTAAAATCAATTTCCATGTATTTGATTGTCTTCAGATTGAGACCCAGATAGCAGTTGTTCTTTGTTTCAAGTAAAAATAATTTGAAAAAGACAAGGTAATTTCTAGAAAAAATTTCGTTGGACCACTGTTGTGGGAAAGAAGGATATCACAATAGGAATGACTAATAAGCTTTCGGTTTGTCTAGTACTTTGATATGAGAAAAGCGTTTATATGTACATGCACTTATGGACCCTTGGTGTTTGTTTAAGAATTTGTGTCTACATTGGATTGTATTCAGTTATATATTGCGCAATTGCATCATCTTTTCTGGTCATCTGTTGTAACATCATCTTTTTTTGCTTCTCAATGCCTTAAAATGAGGATGCTTCAACTGTTAAGAAGATGGAATCTATGTGAGTGGATTGGTCTGTGCTATGAGTTTAAACTACAGCATGATCACAATCTAGCCATGTTTTGAAATCACCTTTGTGTTTTTATTATGAAGAAAATTGATGTGAATTTTTTGGCCTTAGCAATGCCAGTAAATATGTGGCATCAGTTTCAATGCGGTTGATTTGTAGGTGTTCTGTCAGAATTTTCAGACAATTTTTACAGTCTGATGAGCAGGGGATGTAAATGCTATTATTTGGGTGAAAAACTTAAGCAACATGCATTACCTTTTGTGCACCACTTGTCGTTTGCAGGATAATGATAGCAAAAATAGGATCTTGTTTATCCAATGTCAAAGTTGTTTTGTATATCAGGTCATGGAATGGGTTGCTGTTCAAGAAACACACACTATCTATTTTATATTTCATAGAAACAGGCAAAGCTGTAGGAAATGCTCTTGTGCAAAATTATTTATGATATATTCATGATTTCATACAATAAAAAACCCAACATATCCTTGTATATTCCGCTGGTAAAAACTTTCCAATTTTTTTTAACCTCTGTGCCAGCATCTAAATTGTTCGGCATTTAACTAAACCATCCTACCCTATCTTCCATTTTTACACTGATTTTTTCCCTCCCTGTTTTGGCAGGGGAACTGGCATTGAAGATTTCCAGGTACTCTAGGAGATGCAGGCACGACTCCTCATGCATTATTTACTGGTCGGTGGGGGAGAAGTTTAACAAATCAGTTCTGAAGGCGCATGCTGTGGGGTGTGCCAAAAGTCAGAAGGAACTGTTCTCTTTTCTTTTTTTCTTTCATCGATCGTAGTCTCTTAACTTTTCTTTGTAGTTCTTACTCCAGCATATGTGCATATATTTGGCCTGATAATTAAAATTATGTTTAGGCATCAAAATTGGCCACATTTAGCTCTATAAAAGTAGTTTTAAGTTTTCCTGCTCTGTTTACTGATTTGAGTTCTTTGCATTGACATTTGGATCTTTTAACTGGCCATCCATTTTCATTGCCTGGATATAGATCCAGGACATGCTTTATATTTAGCTGCTGGTTTCACCTCCTGCCGTTGAACCATCGAGAAAGTCTTTGTAGAAGAGATGGTTTTGACGTCATCGTCCAATGGATTCGACCTTAGTTTGGGGAAGGTGGAGATTGGATATAGAATGGAGATGGTGTCATTGTATTCTTGCTCAGCGTAGGCTATTAGGTGTTTTTTTGACGACAGAACCCACCAACTTAACTGGAATAGCATTTTTGGCCAGATGATTCCGGAGGAGGAGTCGTTACAAATGTCCTCCCTCGTTCAAGATTGTTTCCCTGATTATTTTTCTTCTACAGGTAGATTATGTCGGATGCTATTCTATTGTTTCGCACCAATATTATTATATATATTACACTACGAATGAGCTGATTGGGCCTATCAAGATCATTTCGTGGCTTCCCAAATGCCAAGCATGCATTTGCAGGCCTGCACAGATTTTTTTTTAAGAAAAACTTTGACCAGACCTCTACTGTTGAATTGTAAGTCCAATGCTCTCTCCTGTTGAAATGGATCAATATTAAAATTCTGAAAAACAAAAACACCCAGGTACGCTGGCGGGTGATTGGTGTAGCAATTGCTTAAAGCTTCAGAGCAGTGTTGTTTGCTTCACCTATTGTTTTGCTTTCGTGAGTAACTGTGCCTGACATGACAAAATCTTAAAAATAGTGGAGTGTAAATGGGCATGCATGTCAGACGTCTTAAATAATGTCTAGGAATTGGCTTTCCTTGCATTTTTGTTTTGGTTAATGTTCATGTAAGATTAAATTTTTTTCCTTAATTGATTCTGCTGCGAGTTTTCTTTGTAGAAGTGTTAGTGTTTGATAATGTGATAATAAATATATTAAAAAATATATATTTTTTTATTTTTAATATCATTACAATAAAAAATAAAATAAAATAATTTAAAAATAAAATAATTTTTTTAAAACAAGGAATAAAAACAAACACATTCTAAGTGTGTCTCTCTTGGATTGGAATTTGAGATGAAGATTTTGAGCCCAATAGCTCACAGATATTAGGAGAGCATGTATAACTCACCCCATAATTACTACCAATTTTGTTTTTTTTAAATAGCGCATCTAACTCACTCGATAATAACTTGCAAAAGAAAATAAAGATAAAGGTAATCAGATTGCTTGAGCAAGCAAAAAAAACTAAGAGCATGACTTGCAAACTATGGAACGATCTGGTGTGTGAGAGGAGGAGGAGCAGAGGGGGCTTGTCCCCGTCCCAGTCCCAGTCCCAGTCCCAAGCAGTCATGATTAAAGCAGAAACAAAAGGCGCCCACTTACAAACAAATACAAATGCAACGCAATAATAATACCTCTTCTACACTTACATTCAAATTTATTTTTTTAATAACCCTCCCCTCTCTCTCTCTCTCTCTCTCCCCTTCCCATCCTTTCTAAACTTATAGCAAGTAAGAGTCGGAGGAGGGTTCTCATTTCCCTTATTTTCAAACACCCATTTCAAAATAATAATAATAATAATAATAAAAGAAAACTCCTCTGTTTCTCAGGTCTCTCTCATCTCTCTCTCTTATTTAAATAGGGATGATGAACTTGGCGGATCCATCAATGGCGTTACTGGCGGCGAGTGGTGGCGACACCGTGAAGCTTTTCGATGTATCAGTGGAACCAGGAGATCCATGTACTTTGAGTTACACACCAACTCCGGGTTGCCTTGTTAACGCAGTCAAGTGGAATCACACTAGTGAGTCTTTCACTCACTCTCTATTCTCTTTATTTTCGTTTACCTCTTAATTTGCAAGAGCTTTTTTTTTTCCTCCACGGTTGAATCTTCATTTCCTGGTTTTTGGATTAATTAGGGTTTTTTTGGCTGTTCGAGAAAAGAGAGAGAACAGAAGTTTGATTTTCTTCTTCTTACATTTCACCTTTTCTTATTTATTAAATTAACAAATTAACTCTAGTCGAGGGAGGTTGTTGAATTATTGCGTAATTAAATAATATTCATGGTTTAGCACTGCAGTTTTTAGGAAGCAGGGATTGATCTGAATTTGTGGGTTCTGTTTTTGCAGATTTAGTGGTGGCTAGTGCTGGAGAAGATAAGAAGATTTCATTGTGGAGGAAAAATGGGCAGAGCATGGGCACAATTCCAGTTTCTGGGACAGATAGTGGGGACAGCATTGAGGTAATTCTTGTCGAAATCCACTGCTTCATTAGTTTAGAAAGAAAAAATTGTTTGTGGTAGATTGGATGGATGGTGCTTAAAAACCATTTCTTGGGATACGAAAGTTGTTGGTTGAATTTGAATGTGTGAGTTACCAGAGGTGAGGTGTGGTATCAATATGCATTTGTGCTCTAGCTAAACGTGAGTTGCCACTCCATGCTACACAATGTTTAGTGCGTTCCTCCCCCAAATCATGCATTAGATACTTTGAAGGAAGTAAACTCTTGAATTGATGGAACAAAAATCTGAGAAAGTACCTTAATGTGTTTCTTTCTCTTAAAAAGTAATGAAGATACAAAAAAGCTGTTCATTTCATAAGATAACTGTTGTGTGCTTCAAGCAACAAAGGTGTCAACCTGTTTAGGACTTAAATGGAGAAAAGGCATGCTCAGATCAACCAGAGGGGCAGGGTTTCCTTAAATTCCTTGATCTGTTGGATGCTGTAAAGTACAATCCTCCACAGGCTCCCTGCATCATATCATATATGCGTGCTCTTTTGTGGTAAAGCCTCTTTAGAATTCCTCTAGTGGAAAAATTATCATTACATTTTGAAACACCATGCATCCATTGTATCTAGTTTACTTGTTTACAAGGTTTGATCCACTGCAAGAAGTCATTGTTGGTTTTTTTTTTTAAATCTTTTTTGTAGGAATCTATATTGGCTATTAGCTTTAGTAATAAGGGATCTAGATATATATGCTCTGGAGGAAGTGGTCAAGTCGTAAGAATATGGGATCTGCAGAGGAAGCGCTGCATTAAATGGTTGAGGGGTCATACCAGTCCAATAACAGGTGCTATGTACAATTGCAAAGATGAGCACCTGGCTTCCATAAGTTTGAGCGGGGACCTTATTCTGCACAACCTTGCATCTGGTGCAAGGGCGACAGAACTCAAGGACCCAAATAAACAGGTTGTTTGCTCTTTCGCTCTCGATGCTCTCCTTCTGGTGTTTGTTATGTTTAATCTTCTTCCCTGCTAATTGTTCGTCTGGCGGAACTTAAGACCAGGTACTAAGGGTGCTTGATTATTCACGAGTTAGCCGACACCTTTTGGTGACCGCTGGCGATGATGGTTCTGTGCATTTGTGGGATACAACTGGTCGCAGCCCAAAGGTTCGTATGTATGAATATTGGTAGTTTAGGTTTTATAAATACCCTTGTGGTTGAATAAGTTTACGCTGCAGTGAAATTTTCATATCTAATGAAGTCACAGCATGTTTATGCTCCTTTTCTCATTTACCAAGTTCTAACTAATTGCTTTTCTTTGATGATCTTAGCACATTGTGAAAGGTTTTTGTATAACCAATTTTTTTTTTCACCTTTTTTTCTAATTTTCTATTAATTGTTGCCCACATGCTTGTTTCCTGCAGTACTATGCTCTACTTTTTCAACATTTTGAATGATGTTTTTCACATGTAACTGATTGCATTTCTTTCTTTACAGGTTTCGTGGTCGAAGCAACATTCTGCACCAACTGCTGGTATTAGCTTCTCGCCATCAAATGACAAGGTCTTATATTTATTTTATTTTGTTGGATTGCTCATCCCCTTTCCCTTTTTCCCTACATAAAAGAAAGAAGACTAAATATTTTATATGCTTTTGAAAGTTATTTAAGGTCTGAAGTTTTGGTAAAATTAGCTAAGTATTCTTCAGTCTCAACTACCTTTTTCCTATTGCAGATAATAGCTAGTGTTGGACTGGATAAAAAGCTATACACTTATGACTCGGGGTCTAGAAGGCACACATCTCTCATTTCTTACGAGGCACCTTTTTCTTCACTGTCTTTTAGAGATGATGGTTGGGTTCTGGCTGCTGGAACCAGCAGTGGTAGGGTAGTGTTCTATGATGTTCGAGGAAAACCACAGCCTTTCACTGTACTTCGTGCTTATGGCAGTTCAGAGGTGGATTTTTGTTCCTGATACCCATGTTTAAATACTTACTATAGTCTCTCTGCAGTTTCTTATTAGTCTATAAACTGTTTTGTGTGAACACAATAGATATAGTGACACATTTTATTTGGGATCTCCTGTTTGAACTTGAAAACTTCCTTACCATCTAAAATGTAGAACCTCATATCCCATAGCACAACATTATATAGGAAGTTAACAGAGTAATGAATATTAGGCAGAAAGAGATGTAAACGGGATCCTATAACATTATTAGAGTTACATATATCAGAAGTTCACCCATGACTGCACACATTCTTGACTTTAGTAACTGAACTTATTAAGATTGGACCTTTACATTGGTCTTGATAATCTGTGAATCTGTTGTTCTTTGTGTGCCTATCTCCTCTTTCATGTTAGGATGACTTAATTAATGTGCCACTTAATGGATGATGTTTTTGAGAGAAATCAACTAGAATAGCATTACAACAGTGTGTGCGAGATTTAATTTGTCTGTTGGATAAAACAGTTAGGCTAAAAATGTGAATCGACAATAAAAAATAGTTTCTCTTCAATATGGACTGTCGTAGATGTCTGCCTTTGGTATGCCATCTGACAGCTTTGCCTAAATAGCGGTCCAGGTATTTGCAATCTCATCACTAATGTGAGCTCACAAATTCAGAAGTATAAATACCTTATTTCTGTAGTCTTACTTGATGTTAATTAAATTATATTTTTCATCAGGCTGTTACTGGTTTATGCTGGCAAAGATCAAAACCAGTTATTGTAAATGAGAGCAACTGCACTGCTGAGATAGCTCTTTTGGGAGGTGCTGTTGATGATTCCATTCTTATGCCAGATCCACTTCCTTCTGTAACATCATCTAGTGTTGCTCTATCCTCAGTGTCTGGCTCTGGTAATTCTGGTCGTTCAGGTCCTGCATTAGAATCGTCATCTCTTACAGCAACTGTTGGTGGACCTGCATCAACTATACCCAATCTGTCTTTAGCAGAGGAAACGCCACATCGAAGCCATCTTTGGCCTGGAACATTGACCAGATTAAATCCACCTCGTTCTAGTTACAATTTTAAGGATGAAATGGAGGTGTTCTCCCCACTAGTGGATGTTCAGCCTATCACGCCCTCACTTGATAAGTTTTGGACTGATCACGAGGGATTGAAAAAGGATAATCTGCCTGTTGATAAGAAGCCTTCATCATTGTTGTTTCCTTCATCTAGTAGGAGATTTCCTTTTGCAGAGGATGGGACCAATGATCATCCAATATTTGATTGGAAATCTAGTTCAACTTCAAGACAGGTCTGATAGTTGTTTATCCCAGATGATATTCGCAATATGCATATCTAATTCACACATAAAAATGGGAAAGAGAAGATGTATGCAATGCATAAAAAAGTTATTATTTTGGGCATTGTTTGTATTTTACCTAATTTTGATGACCTTTTATCTGATACGATTAGACTAGTCAGCCTATACTTCCATTATTTCACATATACTGGAAAATTTCATCATTTGTTCCTTCCATTATGCTGTATGTTGGAGCATCAATGAATTATTTCACCAAAATCAACTGCTCAACTATATTTTCCCCACTCAATGATGCTAAAGTAACTCCACAAGTCCCAGTACTTAATAGAGATTTTTTGTGTTAAAGTCTTTTTGACTGTTGAACTTGGCTTTCCGTGTTCTCTCTCAGTCAAAATTGTTGTAACATGATCGTCAGTTGTTTTGTCAAGTCATTTTCTGCATTTCCTGTATATGGTTGAACATAGTTGTGGTTTCCTAGTGAACTTGATTTTAGGTATTCAATATCTTCATAGATGTGCCATGATGTTTCTTGTCATTTTTTGCGCAGGATGACACCCAGTCTTTCACATCACTAGGGGGTTCTACTCCTACTCCATCTTCCAAGAGTGAAGATTCCTCCATCACTCCTCCAGAAGCTTGGGGTGGTGAGAGGTTATCTGATAAAATTGCTCACCTACGCCAGCCACTCAATTTGCCACCACGTTTTGGGATGACTTCTGGGAGTTCAACATCAGGATCAATGTTCTCTAGTTTGCAAGATATGCCCTCTTCAACGAGTCAGTCAAGTATGAGCTCATTGACTAGTTCCAGCCGTGGCTTTTCAAATCTGCGCGCCAGAGATGTATCTTTGACTCAGGAGACATCAGTGGGATTTCCAGAACACATTTCCTCTAGTTCCATGTTTCTGTCTTTAGGTGCAAAAGGCATCACAGGACCAGCTAACCTTGAAACATCAGGACCAGCATCATTAAACTTACCTCGCAGGTTTTCAACATATGCTGAGAGAATAAGCACTACTTCTTCCTTTAGTGATGGAACATCCCTCTCTGTGGGTTCACCAAAAACAAAGAAAACCGGAGTTGAAACTAGGGAAGAACTGTTGAATAGCCTGTTGTTGAGGTCTGATGCATTGGCTGTCACAGAACCAGGAATTGTTCCAGCAATGAATGTAAGAACACTAGATGGCTTTAATAAATGTTTGCCCGTGTTTGCTTCCAAGTATCTAGCTGTTTACTTTTGGAATCCCTAGGTAGCTTATCAGCATAGATGCCTTGAATATTGTCTTTTGAATTACAAGAATGGGCCACATGTTATGTCTGATGCAAATTTTTATACTTGAATGCAAAACAGTGAAGGCACTGGTGATGCCGGAACATCATTGACATTTAATAGCTTTGTTTTCTTTTATCTGATTATCAAGGCTCATTAATTTGGCAATATTATGGCAGGGAGGAGCCACACAGCCGCACAAAGCTCTTCAGCCAGAAACACAGCAGGGGAGTTCCTTCACTCTTCAACTCTTCCAGCGCACTCTTGAAGAAACTCTTGATTCATTTCAGAAATCCATACATGAAGATATGAGGAACCTTCATATAGAAATTCTTAGACAATTTCATATGCAGGAGGTACATTTGTAGTATTTATATTGTTTCTTTTCCCCTTTTGTTGTTATTTATTTGTGGAATTAATTTTGTGTAATCATTGAACAGATGGAATTTTCTAGTGTGATGAGCTCAATCCTGGAAAACCAAGCTGAGCTGATGAAAGAAATCAAGACCCTTAGGAAAGAAAACCAAGAACTCCGCCAATTGCTTTGAACTCTGGTGAAGATGAGATTGCGATTCATGACTGTTTGTTGAAGGGTTCTGGGACCTGTTTGTATTTCCACACTTTGCACTTCATTTGTGGCTTGTTTTATACGGAACTACGACTGCTTCCCTCAGCAATAGCGGAGATTAAAAGAAGGGAAAAGGAGTAAAGAAACAGAGAAAAATGCGAGCGCGTCATTACAGGTAGGGTTCTTGCCTCCAAAACATGTACATAAAATATTCTTTCAGCTAATGAAGTGAAGCTTTTCAGTGGATTTCCGCAATCTGGTTTACTCGGCTTTGAGTCTCACTGTTACCGCGGAAAGAAAACGAATCTCTTAATTACTCTTATGCCTAAGAGCACCGCCAAATGTCTATTAATCTGATAAAAGAGAAGGATCCCCCACCATTTCATTATTGCTTCAGCTTCATGGTTGATGAAATGAAATGGAGGGAAAGTGCCAAAAATCTTGCACCTACACTCCGTCTATAACTCAAATTCTGTTTCTAAGTTAGTGTAAAAACACGAGTTTTAGTTCTTGGAGAGCTGCGATAGATTTCAGCCCTTCCGAATCATCTTCAATTTCCACAAACCACATGTTTTAAGTCGTGATACAAGGCATTGCACCATTTCTCTGCTCGCTGTAATTCCACTTGCCATGGCCATTCAAGGTGGCGACTTCAAGTTGACTAAACCCATGGGCAGTGCATACCATTTCAAATCCGTTGCATGAATGCATATCTTCTGCTATCTCTGTATAATTATTATACATATATTAAAAGGAAATAGTGTTTTCATATAGAAATAAATGATATAATTATAAATTTTACTAATTGTTTTTACTGTAGGGGTAATAAAGTTGTAATTTTTAAGTTTTTTTTTTTAAGAAAAACAAGTTTTTCTTATATTGTTTTTTCTTTTTATACTTAGTCTATTTATCATTTTTTTTTCTTATCTTTGTTTTTTTAATAATTTTTTAGTTTTTTCTTTACACTTTTTTTTTTGAAAAAATATATTATTTTTTACATTTTACATTTTGAATATTTATCACTCTTTATACTAATCCTTTTGTTTTTATCATTATTTTTTTGTATTTTTTTAATTTCTTTCTTTACACTTATTGTTTTGAAAAATTACTACACAAAGACTAGGAAAATAGTGTTTTATTGTAGCAATTGCAATTTTATTTTTCTGCTATGTTAAAAATTAGCTTGAGATTTTAAATGTTTTTATTAACACATATGATCTTTACTATAGTTTATTAAATATAATCATCAACTTTTTAATTCACGGTTAATTTTTTTACTCGAAATAAAAAATAAGTTAATAACACCTACACATTAATTCTTTTGTGTTAGAAAAAGATTAGTGGATCTGTAACAAGATGAGTTGAATAAACACATTAACATTTTATTTTTTGTATTTATTGGCACAAATAATTCTTGGTGATTTAATAAAATATATGTGTAGGCTTTTTGGTTTATAATTAGATTTAAAAAAAAACTATATTTATTTTTTTATTAATAAAATTATCCGACCATGGCAAAATAAGGTTTAAATAACTAGAAATCTCTATTTTGGTTAGGAAATGCCAACGAGAAAGTGGTTATTTCCAAATTTGGAAATGAATTTATCTGTGCGCATGCATCTTCAAGGAATGTAGACGGCCTAATCCAAAAAATAGGAGACTTCAGAACCAGTTAAGCTAAATATTAAAAAAAATAAAAAATACACGAGTCATTAGATTTATTAAAACTACCTGTATGCTTTGCGTTGCCGAAATGCATTTTGGATATTCAACTATTTGTATAAATTAATTATTTAGTAATTTGACTATGTTATCATTTGTCGCTATAATCATGTGTATTTGAATAGAAATATTAATTGTACCTATAAAAAAGTTAAACCTAAATTTTGTATAATTTTTAAATTTCTTTCCATTGATTGAAATTGAGTTTAGAGAATTTCTATCCTAAAACTAAAATAAATAAATAATATACTTACCAATATCATTTTGTTTTCTTTTAATTGCTGAAATTAACACTAATACAGGGTTAAAACACATGCATGACATTTTTTTATCGGAACAGTTCAAATTTCTTGAATTGCAATATGATTATACACTTTATTGGCAGGGGGGCGTAGTAGCTAAATACCAACTGAGCTATCAGATCCCTTGTAAAACTCTCCAAGCTGATAATATGCTCTTCTTAATCATGTGGATATAACCTTCTCAACCACATGCCTGCAAACTAGCAGGGTGATCATGGAGGTAAACCTGTCGACAGATCTGAGTTCGAACGAGTTCGATCTGGTTCCCAATTTCATGCAGATGAGGAGACTTAGTGTCACGGAGGTAATCTTTTGACAAGTCAACATTCGCAACTTGATGAACGAACATGCGTGCAACATCAAAAGCAACAGCCTCAGCCATTCCTCTTCAGCTGCGAGTGAGAAGCAGCAGCACGTGTAAATTATCTCTGGAAAAACATTTTTAGCTTTTCAATTTCCCCCCCATAATTCTAGTCTGATTTTCAGAGTCTCATGAAAGTACACTGATTTTTCTAGAGAGTAGCTGGTAATCATTTCTAGCAATATCTGAAGTTTCTATGATTGCAATAACAACGAATTCCTGATGATTCATTTGCAAACTTTCAATAACAACGCCTGATGTATCCCCAAATTCCAAGCAAGCTGCAATGAATTGCCAACATCTTCAACGGAGCAGTTCAAATGAATCCTAGAGAAGTTGATGGGATGGAAGTATCTAACTCGTTCATCCAGCATCAGTACCAGCACTTTTTAAGCGTAAATTCTTGCAACTAGGGACCTTCAGCTTCGTCCTGTGCCTCACTTTTTGACTAATCTCAACACATCACCCACAAGATGCAATGAACCGGTTACAAGGACCTGATGCATTGTGGAAGAAAAGTTTAAATAACAGTTCAAATGCTATATGAGCAAATATATGCATCGAACATATGAATCTTCTTTTATTAGAATTGCATGGCTACAAATGAAACACTGTCGCTGTCTAAAATTTCAGGAAAGTTTGAGTTGATGCTTTCCTGTTGACAAGTTGCAACGTCATTTACATAAAGCTATTACTTGTAATGTCTGATTATGGTTTTCCAGCAAGTCATGCTGTGAATCTGAGCTTTTTGCAATAAGAAATGTGTATATCTCTACTGTTCTCCTATGCTAGTTGGAAAAACTTGTACAAAACAAACTTTCCGAGGCAAAAGAAATAGTGGAGTATTGATTATCCATCAGAATTTTGTGGCAAAAAATACATAGTCAATGGAACAAAATTCTTATAAGATACATTTATTCTTATTGCATCTGAATAATTTTTAAAGTAACAGAAAGCTATGGAACCGCAACCCACAACAGAAATGAAATGATAAATTTCATGATTTCATTTTGCAATGTGAGCATCCTGCCTGGGCCATATTATTAAGTAGAATAAACACACATGCAGTTTGTAAAATATTGAACAAAATATATTTTTCAAATCAGTTTTACCTGGTAGTGAACAGATCGATTCCGTTGGACGCTTTCCTTAAGCCATTTAATAGCCAATGGGAGAGAAGGAAAGACTGCACTATTTTCACAAGTCCTACCACTCATTTTGGCATCCTCTTTACCTTCTTCACAAACAGCAACCGCATGCTTAACCTCCCCTCCTGATAAGTCAAAAGGCCATTCACATAAAACCCAACGTCAACAGAAGAGCTGTGTTAGATGAACTCGCAGTTTCTAGTATGTATAACAAAGACAAACGTTATTTTTAAACATTTAATTAATGGTACAACAACGGAAAATTTAGAAAGAGTACTAACCAAAGAAAAAAAAGAAGGGAACTGTGAAAATAAGTTAGTCCAATGAAATTTACATTTATTTTTCTAAATACAAAAGCTAAAGCAAATACAACAATCAACCCGATATTTCTCTGATATAAGAAATATATATATATGCATGTAACTGGTACCTTTATCGCTCTGTATGAGATTCTCCCATACTCTTTGAAGAGCAAACTGCCATGATAAATTAAATTGAGAATCAGTTGGTGGTAATGCATGAGATCCAACCTTGTAATACACGGATGTGTTTGGAACAAAGAGCGCCTTCTTGAAGTAGACACCTAAAATACCGAACTAATGTTGGTAAGCAAAAGTTTCTTGACAAGACCATTAACATCAAATAAACAATATATTCCCTCGTAACTCCTGATTTTTAGTCTTTCATTTCTAAAAAATATGGATGGTTGAGATTGTTGCGTAATGAATTTAATATAATCAAGGAAAATTGACAAACAGTTTGAGTTTAATGTCATTCAACTCTCTCGTATACTTTATTAAGTGGTAGCTATGTTTTAGAAAAGGTCGTGAGATTCTATCTAAATATGTTCCTGCTAAATCATTTACCATGACTTGCACATGCTTTCATGAGAGGAGGAAGAAGCAGCTGAGGATCTCGCACTGACATGCAATTGAACAGCAATATCTGTAAGATGCACACAAAACTTTTAGCTCAACATTGCCCTATTGCAACTCACGTGTCTCTCAAGTACTGATACCAAAATTATATCCATAGGCACACATGTAAGCTCATGACAGTTTTGTTTAACACTTCTTCTTCAATGAATTGGGTTATCATGAGACTCTAATTGTAATGGACTTCTGAATCCCTTTTTCAAAAGTTGGACATAAAAATAAAAATGATAGAAGCAAACTTGCACCGGACAACAGATGTATTATAATGGAAAGGAGCGAGCTTCATCTCATCCAGAATATTATTAGCCACATCTTTTCCATGTGAGCAGCCACCCTGTGGTCCTTTGGAAAACCAAGCACATCATTGCAGCGAAACAACTCACTTATATAGCTCTTATATTGATTGTTCCTTTTGGAGGCACTTTGCCTCGGTGTGCAACTGGAATTTGTTGCAAGAATGACCATGATTTGTGCTTTGCATACCACTTCAGCAATTGCTGAAACTTCTTACTTTCCAGATTGTACTAACAGCGTATATTTTGCAGTTACTTTACCCATTTGGCAACACCAATTCTAGGAAGCAGACTTGACCTCAAACAAAACCCTTTCTAAGTTGGCTTCTTATGAACCTATCTAATTGTAACTTCCAGCTTTGCATCTTAATTTTTTGTAAATCTCAAAAATAATGACAAGTTTTTAAGCTCTATTCTTACCTGTATGGAACTCTTTCCATATCTCTCATCATGATGCTCCTGTACCAATTCAATAGTGGATTCAGAATTGTTCTGTGGGGGATAATTAAAGGTTCTTTTCTGGCTGTCTTCTTTTATGGCAAGAGAAAACCATCTTGCACACATCTCCATGCTTTCAGGACTATGGGCTCCATCCAAATAAAACACAAGATCTCCATAACTCTCCCCATTAATGTATTGATCAGTGACAATTTGAGCCCTCCCTTGCAAACTGGCTGTTGTTAGTCCCTTAATAAACTGCTCGGGAAGTGAGCTCTGTTCCATGTAAATAAATTCAGAAAATAGCTTTGAAGACCTAAAAGAGCTTGCACAGGAAAACTCTCATGTATCAAACTTACAGCCTGCTCCATGTGGGTAAATTCGTGATGCCCAGTCCTTTGAAGCCAAGTAAAAGACAATGCAATGGCAAGACCAGCATTTAAATACTGGTGCTCACCTTCAAGCCTAAGTTTTAAACCATTCAGCAATTTGGCATCCAATGGCTCCGCCACTTGAAGGTGTACCTGCAATTAGAATACTTATATCAGCCATTAGTTCTTCAATTAGGGAACAACAAGATTTGATATGATACGATGGATTTCCTCAATATGCTATATCCCAGAACAAGTGCTTGTCAAATCAAATGAAAGGGAAATCTGCTGTTGCAAACCTAGCCTCAAATTCTCATCCATGAATTGTAAATTTAGCAACTCTAAGTAACTAAGCCAAAGAACTTATGGTTGCGCAATTATAAAATCTATGGTTTGAGCTGGAAAGCAGGCTGGCCGGTATAGGTTTAGCACTTCAATAGGATTGCTTAAAAAGTACGGGAACCACATCTAAGCACCAATATCATCTTATATAGCATGCACCTGCTTCACATAACACTCGATTTAGGATGGGTAGAGCATCGAGTTGACTTCCACATCAACACTCAGTATCCTATAATTTGGAGCCAGCATCCTATAATTTGGAGCCAGCATCCGACGCAAGCATTTTCCAGTAAGTGGAAAAAAGAATTCCCTAGTTCATGAACTATATGCAACTTACATTTAACTCAGAAGCCTTCTCTTCAAGAACATTCATTGCTTCATCAGGTTGAGGCACAGTGAAGGCTGGAATTCCATCCTGTATTGGAAAAGGAAAACTTGATCATGAAAAAATAAAAAAATAAAATTGAGACTCGTATTGGGTCAAAGTTCAGAAGCAAATGCACAAGCAAGAGTCTGATGGGAATAGTTCAGAAGGACACCTTAAAGATACCAGCCTTCTCCCCAGCAATTTGTGCTAGAGTATTTCCTAATCAAAGCATCCAGCAAAGAGAATAGATGAACTTAGCGAATGAAAATATGGTGGAACACTTCCAAGACTTAAAACATCACATGTTTTCCTTTGTGCAGGCAATAACAGATGCCAGTATGAGGTCTGGTCTCAAAAAATTCAGTTACTTGTTATGCAGATATGGACTATAATGCAATAGTGAAAAATCTTGCAACTGGCTATGTTCTATATGGAAATTGCAGTCCAACAGTCTCAAATGTGTCAATAATCAAATAAGCAACAGCTTTACACCATTTTACCATGAGCTATTACTAACTCGTTGAAATATAACACTAACCAAGAATCTCCATGTGATCATACCCGAGGGAAGCTACACCACAGACAATAGGTTTCTGAACCTGAAACATGATGCAAAGTTAGCCGTTTTAGAAGCATATCACCAAAGAGAATCCTAGGATGAAGAGCTTGACATGTAAAACAAAGTCATATCTTTTTTACAATCAACACAGAAGTCAAATTTAAAAAGGCTGAAAAAAATCTCTTACTCAAATATAAATTATGCATACCACATTTGTTGCATCAAACTTTCCACCTAACCCAACCTCCAAAATAGCTACATCTACCTGCATAGGAGTACTCAACAAATGAGCTTCGAATCCAACATGAGAGATTAAATTGAGCATTAGTGTGTTTGCTCAGATGGAAAGGATATCATCACCGACATGAAATGTTCACACAAACCTGTTCCGCTGAAAATATCTTGAAGGCAAGTAAAGCAAGAAAGCGAAAATAGGTAGGCATTGGTACATCTTCTGTAGATTTTTCCTGCACAACAGCAGAGGATGTCAAAACTAACAAATTAAGCAAATTTACTGCCCAAAACTTACAAAGAAAAGGAAGTCCATTAGTTGTATTTTTGACACTTGAGGTTCCACATCACTTAGAAACCACTCAAAAGTCCTTTTCGTTAGCCAGCCACTAGGACAGCACAGCAAGAATTTTGACATGCCCTCGCCAGCAACTAGCTACAGAAAGCTTCCTGCTTGATTTTTGAATCAAATATCATCCGACGTTCTATCACTCTCATTATAACCACCAAATTAATGCTTGAATTACGATGAAGAAAAAAACACAGGGACAGGATTACCTTTAGTCTATCATAACACCACCAGAAATATGCCAAGAATTTCTCTTCACAAATGTCCTTACTGCAATACAAAACAGGAAAACCAGAATATATAAACTTATAATACATAGAGTGGATTTCAAAAGAATGCAATAAACACAAATAAAAGGATTATACCGAGTTCTCAAAAGGAGTGTGGTTAAGGATGGGAAAGACATTGATTTTATTAACAAGAGAGACAGTAAAGTAAGATTTCGGCAAACTTCAATGAAGTGGAAATGGCATAAAATTAAAACAGACAGCCTATGAAAGAATCAGAATTTATACAATTGTTGATAAATATAAAACGTGAACAGAGAAAAACAGAATAGTTTTTAAGCAGTCAATTTCTTCATGGAAACAAAAAATCTTATCAGCCAATTGAAAAATGATACTACTATTCTGAAGATTGCATAACTTACCCATCCAGACGAAATCTTTCTCGGACATCAATGAGATGAGGTGATGTGAAAAGTCCAGTACGAAAGCCGCAATTACGTAGGATAGATTCCGTGAAGGTGCACGTAGATCCCTTTATTAAAAAAAAAAAATCATTTAGTTTCAAAACACAGATACGAACAATCCTGACCCTGTATTGCATCTACTTTCAACAATATGCAGGGATTTACAGAAGTAATGCCCTGCCATAATTAAGTTTACGAATCAGTGATCAAATATGATTTTAAATTGCATTAACATTTAAAATCATGTTTGATGAATTTAGGATAAATTGAAGGCTGCTGACAGAAATTTAGCAGTGCTACCTTTCCTTTAGTGCCTGCCACGTGTATGATCTTCATTTCTGATATTGCCTCCTCTAACTCCAGAATCTTAATTAATGATTGGGATGACAACAACAACAACAACCAAAATTAGATCGAGATAAATATATAATTAAAATAGAAGAAAGTTAAAATTAGAATGATTAACCAAGCATATTTACTTTTAAATAATCGAAAAGCACATCAAATCGATCTCCGTTGTTGCTCTTATCAGCACGACTGCGTTTCGTTATCAAAGAGGATAAAGCATCCAGGGCTTCCTCGTACGGAGTCACCGTTGGTTTTGACGATCCATTGTTGTCACCTGTTAGCAAAAATTAGCAATAGCTGAAGATTCGTACTAATAACTGCACACGCAAGTCAATGCACACACACTCGATATTACCTTCTGCCATCTCGCTTTGCCTCTGAATGAAAAAACCTGAGTTCAACAACAAAGAGTGTTCGAATATATATATAGGGAGAGGATAGGGGACCTTGGAGGCGTGGAGAGGAAATGAGTGAGAGAGAAGAGGAGTTGGTTTGTTGGTGTGGTTTTGGGATTGGGTGAGAATGGAGTTAGTGAGTGGGTGGTGTTTTCTTTTCTCTTTAAGTCTTGGTTCGGGGCGAAGATGATGGGATTGAGATTGGAAGGTTGAAGTTGAATGCTAGATACGACAGGGAATTTCAGATCGGACTCGTGTCCAACGACAGGGGGGAACATTTTTGGCAAGGCTGTACTGGATGCGCGCGGGATCTTTGGACGCAGTCGTATCATTATTTATCTATCTCCATGTGTGCTGATATATAGTTATTTTTTATTTTTTATTTTTATTTTTATTTTTATTTTAGTTTATATTACATGATATTATTATGATTATTTTTTAAAGTATTTTTTATTTAAAAATATATTAAAATAATATTTTTTATTTTTAAAAAATTATTTTTAATATTAGCGTATTAAAATATCTAAAAACATTAAATTAAAAAAAAATTAAATTTTTTTACAATTATTTTTAAAATACAAAAACAAAAAACAAACCAGTGTATATAGTGGGTATTCTACGAAATGTAGAAAAGCTACTTGAGAACCAATCAAAAGAATTTGAGACTCTATACATACCTTAAAAGCGAGTACGAGGAAATGTTAGCCTGAAATCTGACCTACCACAGCAAGACAGCGACTACAAAAGCCCTTGGAGAATCCCATTCTAACAACTAATGACGTGCCCAGATAACACCTAATCAATAACGTGATCAGGTTATGTCACAAAAAAAAAAAAAACAAAATGGAATCATCATCTTGTAATCGATAAGCAATAAGAAAGTTTCATTTAAAAATCACACCTCAAAGACAAAAGAGGAGAAATTTATGGGCAATCTCCTACATTATACATCTTGATTTTTGACCACCTAGTCATAAAATACGCCACAACTCCATTTCACCAGAAAAGTAAAAAATCATTTTGCCTGGTCAATAAATAAAGGCCCTACACAAATTCTCTCCGGGGGTATCTAATTGTGTGCCGCCTAAGCCAAAGCTGGTAAACCACCATATAAAACGAATCGTACGGCTGCGGGATTTCATTCCACCCAAAATGCTGGCTAGCCGCCACACCCAATCTCCTCGTTCCCTCGCACTCATCATCTTTACACGTCCGATCCAACACTCGTTTCATTTCCTTAATCCCACCACCGGACCCCACAAAAACAGCAATCTTCTGCCAACTGAGCACATCCATCAACGGCAAGTCCTGCATCGGACGGTCAGTTACCATTACAGGCACACACCCAAAACGCAATGCTTCACCTATTCCAGAAATATCAGCCCCATCCTCGAACAAACAAAACATGCTGCTCCCTAGTCTCTCGACTAAAGTCATTTCATTGGACGGTTCGGATTCCATCAGAAAATCAGAATCATTTCTCAATTCGTTGGCCAATTTTGAATCTTTGACCCCACCGTGTCTTACTAGATACCTCACTGTCCTGTTCCCCGGAGCGTGTGATGCGCGTGTGATCCTCGCGAGTGGAGGCAAGGAAATATCCTTGTGAGGCACAAACTTACCCTCTGGTACCGGGAAGCAAGAGATCTGTACCGAGTTTTTCTTCAGTTCCACGAGATTTCGGTCAGACTCGTAACCCAGACCAGCACAGGATACATAAAAATGATCGGCGCCGAGAGTGCGGTTCCAGTACGGGAACTCCATTCTGAGGTCTCTAATAAAACGCGCGATTGAGCGCGTGGAGAGATTGGAGGCGAACGGAACAAAGAATAGGTGAGCTTCTTCTGGGTTTTGGGTTACAAAGGGACTGGCTTGGAGAGAAGTGAAGAAAAGAGACTCAGTGGGAGAAGAGAAGGAAAAGGGCTTCGAAGGGGTGTAAATGTAAATTTTGAAAGAGTTTAGCATGTTTTGGTAATTGGGGAAGAATATGGTGGGTGAGAGATACAGTGAGGTGGAATCATTGATGGATTTGGAAACTGAAGTTAAGAGAGAAAGACAGAGAAAGTAAATAATAGTTGACATTCTAAACCTTGGAATTCCTAAAACTGTTTTGGAAGTTTTGAGGCTGGAGATGAAGGTAGGTAGCAAAGCAGAGACTTGATGAGCTACCCAAAGTTATTGCAGTTCTTGCACAAGAAAACAGCAGAGCAAATTCTACGCAGCGGTTCCTTGCTCTCCAAAACAAGCAACTGCTAGAGTCACTGCCTGTGATATAAAAAGACGAGCGGTGGGGTGGATGGGTCATCACGTTACTTTTAGTTAAATAGCAAGGCAAAAACTTGCAGCTTCTGTCTGGGTGGTGTAGTCGGTTATCACGCTAGTCTCACACACTAGAGGTCCCCGGTTCGAACCCGGGCTCAGACACTACTTTTATTATATATGTTTTTTACTTTTCTCCTAGGACAAATATCGAAAAAGTTTCCCATCTATAGTAGCAATCTAGATTGGGCACTTAAGTTTCGAAAAAGTTCCCGATCTATAGCAACAATAAAATATTTTTGTTAATTTTAGCTGATAAAATTATTAAGTAATAATCTCTTTTTCTTTCATTAAAAAATCAAGAATTCACTAAATTTTCTCCATCATATCATGCCAAGGACATATTAAAAAAGTTAAAAATTTTATGTTTCTTTATATATAGTCTAGTTCATCACCGGATTCAAAGTGAAGATATTACAAAATTTAATAGTTTCTCAAGGAAAAGTGAAATAATCTGAAACTCAAGTGATTACTTAATATTTTAATTAATTAAAACTCATGTAAGGATTTAATTAAGAATTTATTAATACAATGGGGACCTTATTAAGATGACAAATACGTTTGGGATCTAATTATTTTTTAAAAAATAGTTTTATTTTTTATATATATTTTTAGATAATTTTAATTGGTTAATATTAAAAATAAAATTTTAAAAATAAAAAATATTATTTTAATATATTTTTAAATAAAGATTACTTTAAAAAGCAGGTTTAATCCCGAATAAAATCAATCCCACCGCACGGTATCTTGACACGACGAAGATTTTTAGAAAGAAGAAACTTCTTCGCGGTCGACGAACATCACCGATTCTTACAAAAGCGTTGCTGAACTCCCATTTCGAATCTCATAAACAGCATCGTAAAACTTGATTTTCTCTCTTCTTAAAAAGAAAAAAAAACACGAAATCGAACTTTTCAATAATCAGCACACGTATTGTTATAGTTATTGCTGTTAATAATTACCAAAATCTGAGGGAGATGGATTGGGGAAACGTAACAGCAGAAGATCTAATCGGTGCATTAAAGGAAGTAGATTGGACATCTCCGCCTCGTCCTCTTAATGAATTCTTCTCCAGATTCACCATTCCTCGTTCTTACTCGAAGTGGAGTAGCCGCCTCAAATGCAATTCCTACTAGTACTTCTCCCCCCACTCGCTCTCTCTATTGATGGTTGTATTTACATGTTTATTTGTGCCTTAATTGCATATTTTTAGTTCGATTTGGTCTTTTTGTTTGTGTTAGTCAATAGTAATGCACAATTTAGGGTTCCATACATTTTATGCGACTGATTGCTTTTATTAATTAACAGCTGTATGAGGTTTTTCAATTTCCTATTAAATTTGTTGAGTTTTGAATTAAAATCTGTTTTTATTATGTTTGTGCGTGTTTCTGTGTTTGAACAGCTATCGGACAAATTACTTCATTTTGATACTGCTTATTCTTGGTAAGGAAAAAAAGCCCCGTTATTATTATATTTTAATTGTTATCTATGAAGAGTTTTTGTGTTTAGAACTGATCTTTATATTGGGTTCAGGTGTTGCATGTATCTTAAGGCCACTGGCTATTCTAGCCACTGCGTTGTCGGCTCTAAGCATCGCTTTCCTTAATGATAGGTATGCTACTTAATCAATGAACGTCCTATGTTCCAAATTTCTTGTTGTTTCTTCTGTGGTTGAAATTTTGGTAATGCTAGAATGATTCAATTTGTATTATTGTGATGTTTCTGTTTCAGAATAACTACTCTCAAGTAGCTGACAAACTAAGTAATTGAGTGCTTTTACGTTCTTTAAAAAACTTCATGCTACTATTTTTCTTCTTAAACAAATACTGTTTATTATGAATTTTGATGTTCTTGAATTTACTGGATTTTGGCATGGAAGATATGGGAGATATGAATCGATTGTTTTCTATTTGCATGTGGGAGCATGAATGTCAAAATTAAAGATAGCATCAATTCATCTTTGAATTTATGATGTTCTATTTGCATGTGGGAGCATGAATGTCAAAATTAAAGATAGCATGAATTCATCTTTGAATTTATGATGTGTTATCGCCGTTCCTCGGCTCAACTAGAAAAATTGGTTTGGAAATGTGGAAGTAGTTGCATATGTAATTTAGATGAGTTAGCTTGATAAATAGATTTCGAAGGATATTCCATAAAAGATTCATGCTTGGCATGGAGTTGATGTATGTGCTGGGTGCTTGTTTAGTTTCCTAGCAATTTGTTTTTTAGGATGGATTGGGAGAAGGATGGAGGAGGCAGTGTGGGTGAGAAGTGAAGGATTGGTTGTTTGCTTTGTTCAACGAAAAGGATTGAGGCTTGAGTGAGGATTGGAAGGATTTCTAACTTTCCTCACTTGTAATTTTCAATCCTCCCAAATTATGCAGATTGGATACAATCTTTTCCCTCTTTGTAATTTTCAATTCTCTCCATTTGGATGGATTGACTCCCATCCTCCCCACTCTTTTTTAGCCAAACAATACCATCCTTTCTCCTCCCATATTTCTCCTTTACCCTATCCATCCTCCCCCTATCATCCTTCCTGGCAAAAGCAGCTTATGAGTCCTTCCACTTGTCATCTTATATCCAGTCAAACGAGCATAAATCATGCCACTTCAGCAGCTGCAGAGAGAGGAAGAATGATGCAGTTAACAACAATTATGTTAGAGAAAACAAATCAACTAACAAGCTATCTGATTTTTTGTGTTTGAAGAAAATTTCATTTCTGATTAAGAGTAGGCTGCTGTCTTCTCTTTTTCTGTGCAAGCTACTCTATACTTTTGAGTCGTGGAGGTTGGGGGAGGGTCGGACATTGATTGTGTAGTGTTATAATTATTCTATTTACTTTTATTGTTCTTGTGATATGATATATGCAGCAAGCATGACGCATGGTTGTCCCCCTCTCTTGCAGTTTTGCAGCTACTTTCAGTGAGAGAGTAACAAGAACTGTAAGGAAGTTCTCTCCACATTTGGCAGCAAAAATGAGGCCTCGGCATATGTGAGTTAGTAACTACTAATTTATCCTCCATAGGCCATTTCTGAAATGGATGTTGGTTGTACTTACCACACATGCACATTTTATTCAGGCCTGTTATCCGTGGTCGTCCATCAGCAAAAAAGTCTGTGTACATTCTTGGCCAACCTCGTTTATTGTTTGTCCTTTTATTCTCAGCTGGTAATTAATATCTCAAGGCTCAATTTCATAATCAATCCTGGAATATCTTGACTTGGAATCAATGATGCCTGATCATATGTTTCTTTCTCTTTAACATCTCTTTGCAGTCAGTTTTGTTTTGTGGTATGCTTCTGGCAGTCTTTTGTATATTTCATGGGCGCTCATAAGTGGCCTTCTTGGTAAAATTCACAGTTTCTCTGTATTTGGTTAAATTTTTCTTGAGAGAATTTTTTTTTGTATAATTGATGAATCATATTTTCTTTGGCAGTCATTGTGCTCCATGCAAGCTTCAAAACACCTAATCTGAAAGCACGCCTCAACACATTCCGTGAAGAATTTCGTGCAGTCTGGCGTAATTATAGTGATCTCTAACTCCCTGTTGGGTTAAAAGGATGTCAGGGTCGGTGTGAATCCTGCCCCGTAACCTTGTGTCTCAGTTAGGGTGAGTGTTCTTTGTAAAATGTAAATGTTCTCATCTTAATATAATCGAGTCAATCAACATTTAGAGCTGCTCTGTAGTTTAGCAAAATTTTGAGTTGTTATTTACTTTTACTCCCGCATTGTTGTTGTGCAGTCAATCAAGGATAATTCTGTTTGTTAGATCATTTATCTGAGATTCACGTCGAGTTTTCTTATACAAAATGGTTTGATTTTTCATGATTTATTAGTTGCTTTGAATGGCTTGGGGATGGAGCTGCTTTACTGGTTACATTTTGGTGATACTGCAATGGTAACTCCTTGGGACCAGATCACAAATTGGGCGGTGGTTGGGGTTTTTGGCCTGTAAGCTCTAGACTTGTGGCCTGTGGTCTCCTGAATACAATGAACCAGAAAAACAATCATGACTGAAGAACGCACCGTGTCTGGCTAGGGAAAATCAAAGGTTCATATTGGTCCTTTGTAAGAATTAAAACTCGCTCTGTGATTGCTTCCCAGTAGTTGTTACTGCTACACTCTGATAATTTTTGTTTTTTATGCTTTCTAGAAATATATGTACCTTGAAAAGTATTGAATTTACATTTTTTTTAATGTTTTTTATGATCTTGATGTATTGTATTAAATTTTTTTTTTTAAAAAAAATACAATGTACAATACCTGAGAGTATTGTATCCTCCTCCTTTTCCTTTTGTGAGAAAAAAATGAAAGTGTTCGTTAATTATTAGGATAATACCTGAGATGTCGATGCCCCCCAACAAGTCTCCCTCCACCATGGCACTGAAACCGCCATCAAATGAAAGCTCAGGTCGTCATTTATCATTTTCGGGTCCGCACAGCACAACGCCTTTGCAATGACCACAGATGCCAAGCCTCATTCAAAGGAAAATCCTGTAATGTCTCTGCTTTCTCTACGAAAGCATCATGGAAAATGCTCAGCCTTCTTCTAGTAGGTTTCCATGTGAAACTATTTAGTCACGTCATGAAAAAATGCAAGGATATGTTCGTCGGAAATGAAGCACTGGTTTCCGCGTGGAAATAGTTTCGTACAGTACTTCATAAGTCCATATATAATGAATTTGCCCATGTATTTCCCTATTGTAGATATCGAACGCTAAGCAGCTGCAACTAAAACCTATCTATTCTCCATTTTCCATTGCTATTATTCGCCAATTCACAAATGGCTTCTTCAACTCATCGACAAAGCCATCTGTCACTCGCTCCATGATTGCATAACCCATGAGATGAAAACCTCAGCTTCCATGGAGGATTCATTGAAAAAGGTAACCATAGCCACCGAGACAACGCACAATCACCAGCCTATATCAAAGGAAAATCATATTGCCATTGAACAGGTAGTTTTCAGCAAAAAGAGAGACTTTTATGGACAAGCAGAGGCTACTCGTCAAGGATTACGTTCGTATCGTGATGGATCTGAATGCACTCGGATGAACTGAGACAGAGGTTGGCTCTCGAACTGGTTACGTTCGTCAAATGATCCATATCGCAAAGACCCTTTATGTGCTTGAATGGATCGAGATTGAAGTGAGTTCCCATGATGAGGAGGTTTGTCAAATAGTTCGAACTGCAGTGGGCCCATAAGCTGTCGTGTGGATCCATACGTAGGTTGGATGGACCAAGAGCGAGGTGGGCTTTCTAAATGGACATCAAAGCAGCAAATATCACACCTTTACCGCCATAAAGTGCATTCATCACCACAGATCATGTCATCATGCACTAACCTGTTGCTTTTGGCTGCCGAAGTGTAGGGACTAAGGAGTGGTCAGGGAGGTGGTCATGCTGCACCTTTTATGGAATTTTGGTGCATTTGGGGATGTATGATGAAGTTGTTTGTGTTTGTAAATAAATAAATAAAAATATATATTTTTAAATATATATTTTTCTTAAAAATATATATTTTTAAGTGTTTATAAATATGAGTTTCTATCATGTAGTAAATTAAATAAAAACTTTGATGGATGAGCTTATATAATGGACTTCTGAATGCTATTACATGGATATTTATAATATTAAAAGATGATAATTAATTTCGTGTAATTTTTATAATTAATTTTGATATTTATGATTGTTAGAATAAAACTAAATAATATCTATTCGGTTTAATTTAAAATATAGTTGTTTTATTAACATTCATCTAGTTTCATTAACAATTATAGTATTAAAAGACATAATGTTTCATTATAAGATTTTCAAGTCTAATAAAATCTATTACTACACAAAAACTCATATACAATAAAAATATATTTTCTTTTCTCAATCTTATTTTTTTATTTTTTTTAAAGGTTTAGAGAATTTAATTATGTCATGAAAATATTATTTTTATATAAAACAAATAAACATATTAAAAACAGTATTTAATTTCACTCTAAACCAAGAACTTATCTGTTTGCCTCGCATAGGTAAAACTAGGGATGAGCAAAAAAACCGATTAAAATTTTAAAAAAACCGACCGGTTCGGTTTGATTTCGGTTTTATAAGTCTAAAACCGAAAAAAACTGAGCCAAACAGAAAAAAACCAAGTCAGACTGGAAAAAAGCCAAGTCAGGCCAGAAAAAAACCGATCCAAACCGGAAAACCGAGCCAAACCGGTTTTGTCCCCAAAATAACCGAACCGAACCGAAACTGGTCGGTTTGAACCGGTTTCAGTTTTATTTTTTTAAAAAAAATCAGTTTTGGTTATTTTTTTGATAAAAATCAAACCGAACCGAAATGAAAATAATCACCTCCAGGTAACACATGCTGTCGTTGCATGAGTGGCAGACGAGGGTTAACTGGTGGTGCTTGCGCGTGCGAAACTGGAGCTTTTAGGGGCATGTAGCACATGATTCACGAAGATCAAAATTAGCTTTTGGCGCAAATAACGACACCCACGTCTGGGGTT
>Ga0307517_10001306_pt1 | contig 41795 bp, 53 predicted proteins | sample 23_EM_MG_FD_194515 | JGI IMG/M metagenome (GOLD analysis project Ga0307517, IMG submission 194515) | Populus trichocarpa ectomycorrhiza microbial communities from riparian zone in the Pacific Northwest, United States - 23_EM | ecosystem: Host-associated > Plants > Roots > Unclassified | place...
TGCAACTTCATTTCTGAATTAATTTACAGTGTCTCGTCACATAAAGATAGTGGGAAAAAGTGACATTCACAATGCGAAACAAGGACTTTTCCGGTTTGCTGATGTATCATCTCTCACGAATTGCGATGTTCAATAGAACCCTCCTCATGCACATTCAAGGCCTCTAAGGGGCAGCAACTCGACGATGATATTTTCTTCTCATGGGCTTGGTAACCTGACAAGACATGCAGACTTAATTTTGTCAGTGAAAGTGATGATAATCTTTGAACAGTTATAACCTGGGATGCCCGTGCTTTCCTAAAAGCAAACACATCTTACAGTGAGACCCTTGTTGTAGCCAGATCCATCGTACCGTAAAGTAATTGTCAATTTTCAATGCCAAACCCAAGTACATTTTGAATAAAGCAGTCTTACTAAACGCTAAGAATTTGATCCACTGTGTGTTCTTCAAAACGTTCATGATCTGCATACACATCATCGTGGTGACCATCATCAGCATTGAGAATGGGTTTTTGTTTGCTTTTTGGTGACCTCTTCGTAACGATGCCTTTGATAGCCATCTGTATATGTTCTTCCATGTCCTTTGCAACAGCAGGCGCTACACGTCGAAGCATTTCCTGTACCTGGAGCACAACCTTCTTAAGCTCCTCAGTGTCTCTCCTTCGATGGAGCTGTGACTGAGGGTTAACCACTTTTTGCAAAATCTTCAATTCATCAATAATTTTCCTGAAACCGAGTTAGCATGCGAAGTTTGGCATTCAGAAGAAAAATCACTTTTGCTCCGTGAGCCGCTTATTGATGTCGTCCAGTTCTTGGTGGATTGCGGATCTGAAACGCTTTTTGTTACGCTGTTTATTCTCCATCACCCAATCGAATGCGGTATTAATGCAGACTTGGAGATGTGGAACGGGTCCCAAAAATAGAAGACGATAGTAACTGCCTTTTGGCCAGTCCAATAGAGAAGCCTCAGCGAGATACTGCTGATAACTGTCCACGACAGTGATTTGATGGTTGTTTTTGCGGTATTTAAGCCCTTTAAGCTTTCTGCGGTATTCATATTGAAGGAGTCTGGCAGCCCTGTGTCGCTCTTCGAGTGCTGGGGGGTTATCATCTGGAATTTCCGTTATCGTAAATTCAGTCAGAGGTGCCGAGTTTATTATTTCGGTATTGTCCACCTCTGGTTCTTCGACTTCTATTTCGCCTTCTTCACTCTCAGGTATTGGAGCTTCTGCAAGACGTTTTGGCACGAATGTGGGCGCGTCGGGTCGCAACATTGAGAATGCTAAGGACCCATCAAGTAATTTTGGGATATCGTCGACGTTCTTGTATATGATACGACGTATACTCCTGGGAGCTGGTTTCGCATGCGCCGATTTACTCACGTGGTATAGTTGGATCATTTGGTCCAGAGGGGTGTCGGAAACTGACTTGGTTAACGCCCTGGTGATATCGCTCCAATGGCGGACTGAAGCATAACTGGAGTTCCTAATAAGCAAAGATCAAACAATAGCCCATAACAACAACTTACTCCCTAACCAGGTTGTGAGTTGGCTTGAGATTCTTCAATGTTTTGATCGATTTTATAATGTCCTCTCGGAAATTGAAATTGTTGACATTATAGCCAACTGGAATTCCAATCAGTGGAAACGTGATTCGGCCTCAATGAATCTTACCCAGACACATGGCACGACATCTGAGAACAAGAGTTTAGTACGTATAGGCCAGTATTGGCTGTCAGATTTTTGAACACTCACATACGAGAGATGAACACAGGTCGGTATGCCACTAGATTGTACAGATTTGACCTTTCATGATGAAGATGAACTTGGGGAATTGATTGATTAGTTGAATGTTAAGAAGAAATTACTGCCTACCAAGGCGTTGTTGATGAGTGACGAAATTATCAAGAAGGCATTTTAGAGATAATAGGAACGCATTGGTCTCCGCATTTGGGTCATTCGGTTTGACACCTAGGTTGATCTTGAGAATATGGAGGAGGTTGTTGAAGGTGCTCAAGGGGAGTGTGATGTTGTGAAGATCACCATGCTTGCGAAGCAAAATGAGGGAACCGCAAATGATGTCAATGAGGTCCATTAGGACTGTAGCGTCGACGGGTAACGTCTTATTCAGGATGTGTCTGGGGAACATTTCAAGAACTGGAAACCAATATATCGATTGGAGACGTACTCTAGCACCCGTATGCCACAGAGAGTTCCCTGGATGTGAGTCCCATTTAAAGCCAAGAGAAGTTCGGGAAGTATGGGATTAACACTGGCAGTATCATCGCGTCTATACCTAGGAATAGAACCCAACAAAGTGTTCAACGGCGACCGAAGAATTTCAGGATGAAGTTGGGTTCTATTCAAGAAGAATGCTATTCTCGCAACTTGGTATGATGTTGTTAGTAAGTCAGGGTCTCCCGCAGAATAGTGTGGCCAATAGATGAGCTCTTTACAATATTCCTCAATAATCGGGAAGGCTTTGCGTGCTTCGGGTATCTCAGCAACACTAAGATTTGCAAAATGACCCAGGCGGTGTATGGGAGGGAAAAGGGTGCTAAACAGAGAGCTTATCCACCAACTAGGGAGCAGATCAGCAAGAGTTATGCATCAAATGGAGATCACAGGTACCGCAGTTCCCGGATTCGTTCGTATAATGGGAGGCCTCGCACGACAAGCAGCTGTTGCAGGTGAATTCTGATTCTGAGTACGGCCCATTCTTCGCCAAGTGAGTTCATTGCTTGGTGTTCATTTGGACAATCCCTTCTATTGCACTGTCCATTGTTAATGGTAAAAGGAATGCAGGGCTGAAATGCGGTAGCTTGCTTGCACATTCGACCTTCGGCGTCTAGTTTCGATATCAGATGATTTAGAAGTGCTGACTTGAATCCGCGGGTGAGTTCCCCTTCAGAGATAAAGGCCCCGCGATCGTTAAGAGTCACCAAAACGACGTGGGATTGAATCATTTCGTTGTATAGGAAAGTACCAACCGGTAGCAAGAAATGGCCACTGTTTGAGGGCAAAATGCTGAACAATTTCCGGATGTTTGGGTCTTGACCAGGGTTTGGGATTGAAGCCACACGATACAAGGTCTGACAAAAAACCAGAAAATCTTGAAGAAAAAGGGAAACATCTGCTGCAGCCCATCCATACATTGTCGGCAGTGAGTTGAATGCATGGTCGAGGCAAAACAGTGCTGATGGGAGATTTTCTTGGGATGCAAACTCAATCCCTAATGCACACAGCCCTTTAAGGTCCTGGGATTGAAGAGACATGAACATAGATAACTGGAAATATTACATTATGTAAGTAAAGCATGTTGGTATAGGCGACACGAACTTACTTCATCACCAACGACGATGTCCTGTGGTTTAAGAGAGTTCGATGCAAGACTCAGTAGCTTTCTTACTTCTTCATGTCGTTCGGTGAGCTTTGTGCCAAAAGATAAATTCTCCCAAAGACCACGAAGAATGCAATCTTTTCCACGAAGGATTGCGGTCTGATTCGAGGTATCCTTCAAAAACAGTTTGATCGCGTCGAAAGTCCTCCCTTCGGCCAAATGAATAGCGGCGGCGGCTGGAAAGTCACCAATTTCCTCGTATAATGCCGCTCTTGAAACATCGAGATCAAAATCTTCCAGATACTCGAGCTGTTCCTCGACTGATTTGAAGAGTTGACCCGCCTTCCTACCTGGTGTTAGTAAACCGTTAGAAGAAATGTGCCACAACTCACTGTAATTTACCAGATTGGAAATAGAACAATCTGGCCACGTCAATTATATTTTCCGCTACTTCCTCAGCAACCTGCGACCGATTCGCCGTAACAACAGCAATTGCTTCGTCAAATTTGGCAGTCTTGCGATAGAGCTTGGCGGCCTTTGTAAATTCTTGGGCTTCTTCATACACCTCAGCTGCCCTTAAGTCCTCATCTGCCCTTTCGAAACACTCCGCAGTGTTCCGTAGGAAGGTACCCCTCTCTTTCGAATTGATTGCAGACTGTGCACACTTTAGGAATGCTTCTGCAGCAGCATAGAAGTGTTTTTGATATCGGACAACACCCTGCTTTGACGAGTCGTGACGTGCTGCCGAGCGTGCATTCTCTCGAAGAAAGTAGGCACCAGCGACAGCGGCTTCCCGATCCAGCCCTGCACGCTCGAAACAATGCATCGCTTGACTGTAACGCTTGTTTGTAAACAGCGTCCTTCCTGTCTCTTCCCATTCTTGTGGAGTTGACGACACAGCCAGACGGGGGACGTCCGAACCAGGATTGCAACACTGAATTTCATTTCTTGAGTTCCAAAAAACCTGATCGTAGATGAGAATTTCCACATATATTCATGATAATTACGAACCCGCATAGGCTCGGACTTCTCCGAGCAGTCTACTATCCACAGGTTCTTGCGAGCTCTAGTGATGGCAACATATAGAAACTTCAACTTTGTAGAAGGGCATTATGATATTGGATCAAAGATAACCTTGTTCACTCACTTCAGTACAGACCCCTGCGTGTCGAGAGTTATCAAATGTTGGGGCAGTCACTACTACACCACCATCTTCATTAAGCATGTTGAAGACGATCCGCCATTGAGAAAGGTCGGAACTCGAGTCATCGAAGAATTTGTAGAGAAGAACCTGAAAAGAGACCGTTAGTATGGCAGTACAATGGAGGTCGTGACTCATCATCCACATCATCAAATTCAAGGCCTTTGCTTTCATACAAAGTCCTAAAATCAGGAGTTGTAAATAGGTCGTCTCGGGCAATGCGCTAATTCACAGACAGAATTAATCCTATCTTTCCAACTTGCGATCGGAGTTCTTCTCTGGCAGCTTCATTCCTGACCAGGATACCTAAAGTTAAATAGATGTAGGACATGGGATGGTTATAAGAAGGAAGAAATACATTGTTGCGCCCCGAATTCAACTGGATTTCCTCTTAAGATGATAGAAATGACTAAGATCAAAAAGGATTGGGAAGGGATGTACTGACGATTCGCCAAACAAAAATTGCTCCTATGATTAAACATTGAGAAACGAGATAAAAACAACCCCAGCCATGTCCACTTACATAACGAACTGTCGAACTATCCCAGCCAGAAAAAAAAACGGGTTTGCACCCATCAACAACACCAACTTCGCGTGATAGGATGTCAATCGCATTTGGCCAAAAATTTGTGATCAGTTCTATGACAGATTGTGCACATCGAACAATACCGCCGTGAGAGCGATAATTTTTCGTGAGATGGAAGGTTTTTGGCTCCTCTTGGATAAGGGACGGGGCATTTGGCAACCTTGAAGTCTCTCGTCGTTTCTAACAAAGCTGTTCAGAACAGCAGCTTTGGCAATTCGTCACCATGTCAATTACCTCAAGGCGGAACAAAAATGCCTTTAAATCATTGAAACGAAACGAGCTTCCAAGCGAAATGGTTTGGGCAGTGTCGCCTGCCCAAAACATCCCATTTGGATTCCGCACCAAAGACCGCAGCACTAATATATTCAGATAAGTTCGGATCGTATTGAGAGAACTCACGGAGGGCATCGATGAGGAGATTGTCTTGGGCTTCATCAACATATCTATTATGAATCAATAAAGCCCACTTAATAGAAAAGAGAATTCTCACAAGTAATCGAATCTGTCTCCGGGTACACCACCAGACTGAAATTCATGTAAGATTCGATGTGCTCTAATGAAACAGTCAGACAAATATGACAAGATCAAGTGCACACTACCTATCCGCCGCATCAAGATGAGAAAAAAGCCTTTTCCGCTTTTGATATGTCTGAAACAAGGCATAGATGGTATCCCTTTGAGAAGAAAACGCATACTGTGTTCGAGCGCTCAGATTTTCGTATGTTTCTTTATCGATGTGACGAGAATCGAAGTTAAGAGACTCCTCCGAGCCCCCGATAACACCTAGGTCACAAATAAATGCAAGGGACATTGTGTGCGAGACAATTTACTACCAATGATTTCACTGTATACCAAGGCCGGATCTGTCGAGCACATTAGAAAACCTTGGGATGGAGTGAAGATACGTACCTAGCCCTTTCTTTAAGAGCTGGGAAAAGTGAGGCCAATATTCATCCAAGAACCGGTCATATGTAAGAAGCTTGCTCTCATCAGGGTCAGATATAATTCCAAAATCGGCTTCCAGTAATGATGCCAACTAAAGACGAATGAATATAAAACGAGGAAAGACGAGAATCAACATACACGGTCGAAAGTAAGGAAAAGAGGAAAGTGTTCATCTCGAAGGTTGCTGTATTTCAAGGGCAGATCCGAACGCCAATTTTGATCGTCATCAGCATCAACGAGTGATCTGTCCTGCTGTTGCCGCTTAGATTTTATCATCACCGCCAGTTCTTCTTTGGTTTTTTGCCCAGTAGACAACGATTCAAGTAGCTTGGTGAAGTATTCTTCCACCTTAGCGGCCAGAACGCGTGACTTTGTAACGAATATCTGCCTTGGTTTCGGCATGCTGTCCTTGCATTGCTCGTAGGCTCTCTGGATACCAAGCATCTTGAAAAGCATGGTTGTTGTTTTACTAAATAAAATCATTCTTGACATGATCCCGATCTGAAAATTTAGAGGCTGACCCAGTCCCACTTCGTCCAAGGACGTAACAAGAATAAGGATGTTGAATGATTTCCATCTCCCCAGGGCTATATACCTCATTAGATACAGAATCACCGATTTTAAATCTGTAATTCACCTAACATCGAATACGTGAGTGATATCGAGATCAGCAATTATACCTACAGAAATCGCCATAAGAAATGAGATTTGAGAAGAAAATTTTGATACATACTGTTTAGAAGTGCCTATTACATCACAATTGGTCAGAAATCCACGTAAAGGAGAGAAGGGGTCATTTACTTGAGAGAATGTGACAAATTTTTCAAGCCTGTTATAATAACATGTAGTGAGCAGGACAATACCATAAGTGCGTCACTTACACAAGAAGAGAATGGATCTATCATAGAGTGAGTTCAGAGTGGAGATCGACTGGTGACCTGTAAACTGACCTCTTCTAGATTTTCAGTGGGAATGGTTGGGATGACTTGATCATTCTCCTCTGTCCCTCGCTCGATGGGGGGAAAGCAACCCGGAGTAAAGTGCTTGTCACCAGCGATTGGCTGATCCCTAAAGCAACACCGTCGGCGATACTCATTGCCCCTCTTCATCAATTGATGGCTTAGGGAGCCCCATAACCTCTTGTCGATTTGCGCATGGGTGTAAACGCCGAAAATCTTTACCACCTGTCGCTCAACCTAATGACAAAACAGTGAGAGTCAGGGGAACATCGTATGGCGAGTGAGTACGAACGTTGGTGTCGTATTCGGGGATACAATCAATTTGATACTGCGAACAGGTGAGCTTTTATTTTCCGTCAGCTCAATCATGCTTCTCACGATCAGTCTTGAATCTCTCGTCATCTTGGCTTCATAAATGGGGATTTCAGTTTGTGAACCGCAAAGCCACTTCTGGTTGTCATCGGAAAAATGACCATTTGAGAGCTCTCTGAATGAAATATCTCAGAAAGTGCTCCATACTGTTTCTGCAATTCTACACACTTGATCTTCTTCACAATGATTGTAAAAAATTTCTTGTCTCTTCTACGAGCATCACGGAGATCTCGATCCGCGCGTGTTGAGATTAGAATGCGCCAGTCTCCGAAGCCTTCGGCAGATTCAAAATACAACGCACTGGGAACAAGAACTTAAATACTTAAGGCTCAAATAGAATTTCAAAGAACTCACGCTTTCATGGGTTGCACTATTGGAAAGGCCGAGTTGACATTCTGATTGCTGTCCAGTGAAATCTCAGAACTTTCTGTAATAACCGTCTGCGAGGTGGGACTATCCATTGCGACAGAAACTTGGATAAAGATATGTCGTATTGAAGTTTCTACAGCAGGGCTTTGAAGCAGATCACGGTAGAACTAAGCAAAATAATTTCTTAGAAAACGGCATCCAAAATTAAAACCAGGACAAACTTTAAATATGGTGAAGATTTCCTGTGCTAGGGCGTGGCGGCATTGCTTCGCATCAGTGATGGTTGTTGGGATGGACACATTTAAAAATTCGCATGCCCTGGAGATACTGGTGTCGAAAATAACAGGCCGGGTCCGAGCATTTTTCCTCGAACGCTGAGTCTGCTTGACCCTCCACATTGGATCGTCAGGTTGGTCATCATCATGCAGCTCCTGAACAGAATTCGAGGTATTGATGAAGCGTGCGAGTGCTTCGATGACTTCAGTGGCGTGTTGAAATTTGACGGCATAACTGTTTAGTTCCATATTTGTCTCCCTATCGAAGGCATGTAGGAAAGGAACAGAAAAAGAAATCTTCTTGAGGACGATGATAGGGGTCAAATCCACAGAAAAATAATCAGGAATGACGGGAAAGTCGTTCACTAAGCATGTCCAGAAAAGGTCCCTACATTCGCATGCTACGAAAGACCATTAACGCAGTAAAAATAAGAGGATTGTCTTACAGGACAAAAGAAGTTCCAGAACAGGCCTGGATATGATTGAAGGGGGGGATACCAAGCCGCGCAGAAAAACTTCACAAGCTCCAGTATCGCACGCAGCGACTTGCACGAGCGTTTGATTGAGGTGTACCTCAGAAAAAGAGATTTGGTCATCAAACCAGGAAAGATTGGGAGATACAGCCTGGTGTTGGGCCGTCATTTCCAGTTCCAGTGAGCCAGATAAAGCAAAGAATAGTCTGCGTGTATGTGTTTGGAAGACCAGATTGTAATACAAGCACTGCACATTCAGGTTTCTCCTGGAAAACGAGTTCGGAGAATTCAATCCAGGGAGAATCCAGCTGGCTGGCACGTCTTGTCACATCTGCATGACCGTTGTGACGGCAAACGTTTTACTGGAATGCTAGGTTTTCCATGGGTACTTGAACCTAGGGTCGTTTCTCGTCAACCGTTTTATCTGCAAAGAAGGAAAGCCCAAACACTTCAAAAGAAATTGTACCCAACACGTACAGCAATTCGCAACAATATAAATCAGTCTGAAGTGAATGCGACGAACATCGGAGATCCTGATGATCTACTTCGTCAACGTCATGGTGAGCTTGAACTAAACCTCCCCTGGGAGATTTCCAGTGACACAGTGTACTACAGTAAAACGAAACGAACTCGGTGTTCAACTTTTGTCTCAAGGACTTCACCGACAAATTTTCAAGTCCTCTTCGTTCCCTGCTCCTCCTGCTTCATATGTTCAAATCTCCAAGGAACACTTATCCGTTCACGGTCTTGACCCGTCACAGGGATCCAAACTTCCAGATATTTCTTTTCAACTACCTCCTCTTCAGGGTGCGAACATTTCGGAGCACTTTCATTCCATTGGTGTCCGTGCGGCGGAGCCTTGGCTTTCTCTGGCCAAAATGTATGCCTCAGCACATATTCCACCAAAGCCCGAATTCTGGCACATCCAAAGTGGCTGGACGAAGTATTACTATTCCCCTGATGGGTCAAGCTATAGTGAACATGTCGAGACCCCTTACCATGATGGAAAACCCGAAGATATGCTGACTTTCGACGTGGAGACTATGCCTAATTATCATCCATACCCGGTCATCGCTTGCGCAGCGTCCCCAAGCGCATGGTATGCATGGATCTCCCCCTGGTTACTCGGGGAATCCAGTGATCCACAGCATTTCATACCGTTAGGCGATCCCAGTGTCCCAAAGATAATTGTTGGCCACAATGTTTCATGTGATCGTGCAAGGGTCTCACATGAATACAATGTGCAGAACAACGCTAATCGCTTCATTGACACAATGTCCCTCCACATAGCGGTTAGTGGATTCTCGTCCCCACAACGACCTGTTTGGAAAAAGTACCAGAAGGAGAAGATCTTAGAGGAGGAGCAGCGAGCAGAAGCGGTAGAGGCTATTGTTGGCTACATGGCGTCTGTAAAAGAGCGGGAGCAGTCAGAGACAGATGTGACGCAACAGCAAGAACTTCATGAAGTATATCACGATCTGGAGAATAGCCTTCTTCAACTCCAGACACATGATGCGAATGGCTCTAATCCCGAAGCAGCAGAAGCAGGCCACGAAGCCGCAAGGCGATGGGAGGATATTACCGCAGCTAATTCTCTTCGAGATGTTGCCAAACTTCATTGCAACATTACCGTGGACAAGACTTTAAGGAACGATTTTCTTTCAGCAAAACCTGAATATATCCGCGAAAATCTAGTCGACTTTCTGGATTACTGTGCAATCGATGTTCAGACCACTTTTCAAGTTTACTCTGTCACTCTACCTGCTTTTGTGTCTTCTTGTCCCCACCCAGCGTCCTTCGCTGGAATGTTAACTATGGGGTCTCCCTTTCTTACCGTCGATGAAAACTGGGAAGAATACCTAAAGAAAGCTGAATCGGTGTACCATGAAATGGAGGAAAATGTTGAGGCAAAATTGAAAAGCCTGGCAGAAGAAGCTCGGGATATGATGAACGATGGAGAAGAAAGGTGGAAATATGATCCCTGGCTCAGTCAGTTGGATTGGACTCCGAAGGCGGCGGGAAAATCAAGAGGCGTTTTGCCTCCACAAGAGGTTTGTCTTCTCTAAGCAAGCGGCCAACTGTAATGATAATTTGTATAGGTCAACTCTGAATCAGTCATTCAGGATACTGAAAAGACTTCCAAACCGGATACAGATGGAGGCCTTCAACCGAAGTGGTACATGTGTTTGATTCGAGATACCTTCCCCAGTGCCGCAATGGATCGTATACTGCCCTTACTTCTCCAGTGTACGTGTGACGGGCAACCTTTGCGCTACGACAAAGAAGAGGGATGGTATACCATGATCTCTTCGAAGAGAACCCCAATCGAACTGGTGAAAGGGAGAAAGACACGACGAATTCTTTCGAAATCTGCTATCAAGTATTTCAGCAGTGGAAAACTCGGGACTTCCAATGCAGAACTTGCCCGTGCATTGTGTTGTGGGGAAGGAGGGGAGATTCGTGATCAAATTTTGGCTCTTGGGAATAGAGCTCTACAAGCCACATCTAAAGATGATCCATGGTTATCTCAACTTGACTGGCTGCTTGTATCTTCTTCGGAAAAATCAAAAATCAAAAAAGCCAAGAAACCAAAACCTCCCCCAGTCATTTGGCCGAAATGGTACTGGGATGCCGCAGCTCCAAAGAAAGAACTGCTGCCTGGTACCCTCCAAGTCACTGTACGAACCCGTATCGCGCCCCTCCTTCTTCGCTTATCATGGTCTGGACACCCACTCTTCTATTCCCGGGAGCACGGCTGGACATTTCGTGTCCCAGCAATTTCCAATTTCCAAACTCGGGGAAAACCTGTTAAATTCTATGATCCAGCTGACTCTGTTCTGTCGGAAGCTGTTCTTAGTGGTGGCTACAATTTCTACAAACTGCCTCACAAAGATGGAGAAGAAGCTAATGTCGCGAACCCTCTGGGCAAGACGTTCATTAAATATGTGCAAGATGGAACCTTAAGGAGTCCAGGAAACGAGGCTAAGGAAGCCTTAGATCTCAACTCTCTCTGCAGCTACTGGATTAGTGCCCGCGATCGTATCATGAACCAACTCGTCATTTGGCAAAAATCTGATCGTTCTCTTGGTCTTCCGAATCCGCCTTCTGGGAGGCAAAAGTACGGCATCATTCTCCCTCAAGTCATCCCGATGGGTACAGTCACGCGACGAGCCATAGAAAAGACTTGGTTGACGGCCAGCAACGCAAAAGGGGACAGAGTAGGCTCCGAACTTAAAGCCATGGTGCGTGCCCCGGAAGGCTATGCAATTGTTGGTGCAGATGTAGATAGCGAAGAGCTTTGGATCTCCAGTTGCATGGGGGATGCACAGTTTGGACTACATGGTGCCTCTGCTATTGGTTGGATGACGTTAGAAGGAACAAAGTCAGCAGGAACCGACTTGCACTCGAAGACCGCTAGTATCCTGGGAATATCTCGCGACCAGGCAAAGGTCTTCAACTATTCGCGGATTTACGGAGCAGGGATGCGGCATGCAGTCTTACTGCTTCTTCAATCGAATCTGTCTATGCGAGCAGAAGAGGCTCAGAAACTTGCCAAGAATCTATACGCATCGACGAAGGGAAAGAACACCCATCGAACTGACCTTTTCGATCGCAAGTTCTGGTATGGAGGAACAGAGACCTTCCTTTTCAATAAGCTCGAGGAAATCGCATTGTCTGACAAGCCGCAGACTCCAGCTCTAGGTTGTGGGGTTACCTATGCCCTTTCAAAAGAGTACCTCCCAGAAGGATTCGGCACAGACTTCCTGCCCTCGCGTATCAATTGGGTGGTTCAGTCATCTGGGGTTGACTACCTCCATATGCTCATTGTGTCAATGACGCACCTCATTGAGAAGTACGACATCCAGGCACGGTATCTGATTTCAGTTCACGATGAACTTCGCTATTTGGTGGTAGAGGAGGACAAATATCGAGCGGCCCTCGCACTACAGATTGCCAATCTCTGGACACGTTGCATGTTCGCATATAGACTTGGTATGGACGATCTACCACAAGGTGTCGCTTTTTTCTCGGCTGTTGACGTTGACCACGTATTGCGCAAAGAAGTGGATATGCCCTGCGTAACGCCATCTCAGCCTATTCCAATACCTTCTGGAGAGAGTTTAGGCATCTTGGACATACTGGAAAGGACAAAGGGTGGCACACTCCGAAAAGATGGCCTTCCTATGCATGACAAACCAAGCAAACCTCTTCTCCAGGGCTATAAACAACCTGACTGTCTGGCCCACCGAGCAAAGAGCGCTGCTTGGCTCAAGGCTCAGGCTTCCACTGATTTTGGCGAAGTCAAGGGTTTAGCCGAGCAGGTTTCTGGGAAGAAATACGCCGACATCGTTAACAAGAAGAAATCAACTCGTAAGCCTAAACCACTACTGGGCAATGGTGATGGTTATGACTGGTCTGAAACTGTTGAACGCTTGCTTTCCTCATAACATCACATTCAGCCCCCTCTTAGTAAATTATTGTATTTATGATAGGCCTAATGCTTTGATTCAGTTATTCTACCCACGTAGATAGTCAAATGATGTAATTCGTCCTGTGGGTCATTAATTTCAGGATCACGGATCTAGTACGCACTCAAACTATGAGTTCCTCTACTACTCAATCCTGCGGAGGTACGTAAGGTTCCACTAGCATCTTACTGAATCCCTGAAGCTTTTCTGGTCCACGAACCTCCTCCGTAAGCAGAGGGACTTGGACAATATGGAAAAACTCGTCGTATAGTTCATGAGCTTCGTTGAGATATTTTTGTTGCATTCTGTGACGCACACTGCAGTGCTCGCAATTTGAAGCTAATGGTTGAACACATGAGTAAGAGCTCCTTTAAAGAAACAATCGACATACATTTCTTTGGGAATAATAGCTGATTGACGACTATATTATGCGTGTCTATCTCGTACGCCGTTAATTCTTGGATCAGGCGTTCTGTCTCGTATATCGATAAGAATTCGGAAATGCAGACACAAACGAAGGTGGTTTTTTCCTTATGAGCCAGCTTAATAGTTTGAACATAGTAAAATAAGTAAAGACATACGGGATCCTTGAACTGCGTATTGACTTCCGTGATAACGGCACGCATGTTCTCTAATTTAGCAAACATATCTTCCTGGGAGGACGCTTCGCCTCCCATCATGGCGGACATCTAGGTATCGTGAGCAATACCCCGAGGTGAGCCGCGAGATTGCATCTAACCTGACTGATCATTGGTCCAAAACGCGATCCAAGGGTACTTAATTTGCCTAAAGCCTTCTCCAAGACGGTAGGAAATGACAAGAAACGTAGGGTGTGTCCTGTCGGCGCCGTGTCGAACACAATGACCGAATATTCCATAGATTTCACGTGTCTTCTCACACATGAATGCTGGATTATTGTCAGAAAGTATTCACTCACTTCATAATCTCCGCAAAGCTCATGGCTTCATCAACGCCAGGAATAGCAAACGCCAGGTCCTGCATCATAGAACCCATCATACCATTGGAATCCGCTGGAGTATTCATTATCAGTTAACTAATCAGAATATTGAAGAATACATACATTGCTCGACCATTTCTTGGATGGCACTGGTCGGATCTATTTCCATGGCGAATAAGTTATCGAAGCCATTAACTTTTGTTGCATCTTTCGAGAACTTTTGGCCGAAGGCATCTGAAAGGTTGTGCGCAGGGTCTGTTGACTGGAAACAGTTGAAAGTTGCTGGACAGAAACATTGTGAACTGCACCCACTATTAGAAGAACCGATTCGCGCACTTTGGCCAACTGAATAGCGAGAGAACAAGAGGTAGTTGTTTTCCCTAAGGGTAGAGATGAGTGCAACGCAGTTGACGGAGAAATTGAACACGTTTACCGACACCACCTTTCCCTCCTGAATACGAATAGAAGTAGATGATCTCCGAACTTGAGAACCTTGTAACACATACCACAAAAGATCCATTTCAGAGTCGTCTGGTCAAGAATATTCTGAAGTGTAGGTGGGAGGAGCTCAATTTCGTCCGCCATGATGATGGTAAACACAAATCAAACGTAAAATCAGATTTATAAGTTGATCAACCTTCGTCCATCTTAGGTTGATTTAGAACCTTCTGGACTATGGCGGACAAATCAAAGCCTGTGGTCTTCCGAGGTAAAGGAATTGCTTTTGGAATAATTAAAATTAATCGCCTTCACAGCACTGCAGGTTGCGCACGAACAACGAACTGCGTTTGGCCTACGATATAATGATTTTCAACGCTACAGGTACATTTTGCGAGCATAGCCATTGCATACTCATCCAGGCCAACTAGGAAGCATTGTGCTAATCGCACCCATCGGCTGAGATCTAGTCTCAAGATGTCCCATGGGAAGGGAAAGGATTTCAAGACTTTGCCTACCTTGAACCCTGATACAGTGAAGACCGACCAGTTTGTTTGGTCCTCTCATGAATATTCTTATTTGCTGATTTTCTCCAGTTTACAGCTTTTGCTGTTCGAAGCAGAGAGAGGCTGGGCATATGCACAAGAGTTAAGCAGTGCCTCTCTCCAACCGGCGAACAAGGCAAGGGCAGGTAAACTTCGTCACAGGACGACAGGCCGATTCCGCAGAGCAGTGAACTGGTCGACTCGACTGCTCTCAGTTTGTCAAACCCTTCATACCTCCTCTCGGATGTCCACACAGGACCTGATCGAAGTAAACATTTACGCTATCATCCTCAACAGCCGTTTTCTTCGGTATCGTGACGATTTCGGCGATGCGCTGATCCAGTTGAGTGTTGCCAGAGGGCTGCTAGACAATCTTGCAGACACGGCATCTACCAGTCGCGACCAAGCTCTCTTCACCCTCTTCTCCGATGAGATTGGCCCGGAAATACGTTATTGTGCGCACGAACTTGGCCACGAACGAGCATATGACATCAACAGCATCGTTTCCGAGTTATTTCCAAAATACGGAAACCAGACAGTAGACAATTGCGTCGCTTTAGTTTCAAACCTTTATCAAGACCAAGCAGCAAACTCGAAGACCAGTTCGACTCTTTGCGAACGAATATGGGACGGCCAGGCAGTCCCGATGCGGTATCCTGAACTGGTAGATGTCTTTTTGAAAGTGGAAGCGGCAGAGGTGGTCCTCGAGAAGTCCGGGACCAAGAAGACAAAGACAGGCGTCACTGCTTACGACGCAGTTTTATCTGCTTTGAGTGATGCTGAGAGTGTCGCAAGGCGTTTAAAAGAAAGCCACCTGGTATGTCCGATCCCCTTCTTCTCTTCACTTGATTTAACACTTTGAAACAGCTAACGGGGGACACCGTTTCCGGAAACCAGATCCGTGACACCCACTTCGTGTATACATATATTGTATACCAGCTCCTCTCTCGACGCATTCAGAGGGATCTCCTTCTCACGAGTACCTTATTCGCAACAAGTGGAGCCGACGGGCCCAAGAGGAGCACCTCCAAACGCCCAGATCAAAAAAACAAAGCAGAAATTGACAACCGCCTCTTCCCAGCTATTGTCAAACTCCTTGATACAGTCATTCAAAGCCTAGCGCAAATGCGCACGCTTAACATTGTTGACGATAATCCTGAGCTTGCTTCCGCAATCGACGCCCGCTTGTCCCTTACCAAGGGTCGTCGATGTTCATATCTAGCATGCTGTTACTCTTATGTGAAAAAATATGCCGAAGCCGTCGCCCTACTCCAGCATGCGGCCATCCATATACGAGAAACTATTTCAAGTTTGTCACTGTCAGGTTCTGATCTTATCAACGACGGAAAGCCTGCTTTCTTCCCTCTGTCGAAAGACGATGCCAAGGAACTCGAAGTCTCAATCACTGAAGACAGCTTCCAATACAAGCGTGGTTGGTTTGCCTTTAATGGGGGTTCTCCTAACGCCGATCCTTCATCTTATACAAAGCCACTTTTCTTTAACATTGCGCTTAACTACATCGACCTGGATATGGATAAATTGCGCGACCGAGCAGGCAGAGGACGTGCATCGATATCAGCGCCTACTTCTTGGTCGGTTCAAGAGCAGGTTGAGAAAAAAGTATCAACAAAGGCCAAGATCGAGGAATTGTCACCCGAAACAGTGCCTGCACCATCACAACCTACTCGTGGGGGTCTTAGTAGCTTGCTGGGAGGTTGGTGGAAGTGAATGGATTCATGTAAAAGATAGGGTGACTCAATGTTAAAATACAATGGTGCATATCCATTTTTAAAACGAGATCATAAACTGGATGCATCTATGAGCGTCGTCAACAGAGTTAGGAAGAAGTAAGACAAACTTCAGAAGCCTCTTCCTCCGTTATGGTGGATTCACCCCCCTGTTTTTTTGCCTCCTTACTCGGAATCAGACCCAACTCCGTACCGAACCTGCTTACTTCCGACCAAAAGGCCGAATTCCCAGCTTGAGTTACACATCTTTCCTTTAAATTACGGAGGAACGCATTCCATGCGTCAATCTCATCCTCCTAAATTCAACAATATCAGCAACAAGCAATTGAACGATAATCTTCATACAGACCTCCAAACAAGTCCTTCTTAAAGTTGTCATACACTCGATCATTTCCCCTCTCCTCCTTGTAGCAAAAGGCTTCAACACAATTTCCACGATTACCTCTGCTAGATCCTGAACAGCCTTCGTGACAACGTCCCCTTGTGCAATATTCTTCTTGAAATCTTTCAATGGATTTGTGTTTCCAATAATCCTTCCAGGTGCTCGACCGGGATCTATGATGGGAGGAGAGAGCGACCTTGCAGGTGTAGGAAGCGGCTTTTGCTCTCCGGGTCGTACAAGTGTACTGGTATTAGTCGGCTTTTTCAGGTCGAGGAGAAGTTCCTCATCATTTTCATCCTCTTCTGTGTCACTATCGTCTTTGTTTCTTGCAGGAGCCTTCTGTTTATTTCTTGGAGAGGGTGTTGGCATATGTGTGATATTGAGTTTAGACTCGGAACGAGTGGGCACACGCTCCACTGTTCCCTTCCGATCTAAGAGAAGCAAGTTCTCATCTTCGTCTTGGGCATGGGCATGTCCGTCTTTCTTTGCCTTACCTACCCTCTTGGGGACTTGCGAACCCCAAAAAGTGAGATGATAATCCAACTTGTCTGAAAAATGGACGTTACCTTCTTTGACCTTGAACAGAGACTTGCATTCCTCCAGAGGCTCACGCGCCCTCTTAACCACCCTCCTCGGTGGATCAAAGAACTTCAAAAGCTCAGGGTGCGGTGGTGCAAGAGGATTACTGGCAACGTCATTGACAATCGCGCAATGGAACATGGCTTGCTTCACACGGTGTATAGCGGGGCTGTAAGATTCCAGAGTGCTGAACCAAGGTTGTCGATTTCTGGAGAACGAGAATCAGGAAGGTGAGCCGAGAGATTTCTAGTGTGCTTACCCTTCCTCATCCTTCTCTCCTGAATCCATCAAATCCATAGCATCCACAAAGTTCCCCATAGCCTCGATCTGTGCGTCCGTTGGCAAGTAAGGATGTTCAGTGAGCACTTCACCCTTCTTGTTCACGAGTTGAGTGAGTGACGCAAAGGTATATTTCCGCACGTCATCTGCGAACGGCATCTACGTTGTCATGAATGAGCTTCTCTATAGGCCATTGTAAAAGAACACTTACGTGGTTCCAAATGAGGCAATCAATATTGTCGAATAAAATAGGTGAAAGAACACCCATTTTTGGATCCATGCCATCTCTGGAAACCCAACGGGCAATTGCCATGCACTTTTTCACAGACATGGCTTTCACAATAGACGACAAAGCAACCTGTTGCTGCGGAGATGCAGGATCGGCCCAAATATAATGGATCTCACCCATCGAGAGTTCACGACGAAACTTTGAAATTTGAATTCAGTCCTCAAGACGACAAGCGAAGAGGAAAGCCTACGTGTTTGGCTGGGAAGAATCCGCAAATCTCAATACCTTTCTTGGTCGGCAGCTTAGGGAATTGTCCTTCCGGACAAGGAACATAGGTCGTTCCATACTTGAATCCTCTCACGAGCTCTTCTTTGTCTACCTTTTCCAAGTTCTCCACATTCGGCTCCTCGGGCTCATCGTCGGCCTTATCCAACAAATTCTCTTTGTCATCCTCTTCTTTCTTCATGACAACATCCCCATCCTCATCTTTCTCGCCAGCCTTCCGATCAACATAGTATTCCGTTCGCATGCGCAACTGAGCATATGCCGCTTTCGCGGCTGCGACATCATCACCTACATCCATGTCGTCCGTGCTACTTTCCCTTAGAGCAAACTTTTTCCATCCTTTCGGTCTTGCAAGAGATGTACATTTGCTTGTTTTGATGAAAAACTCGACAGCTTCCTCGCCATGGGTTTCAACATCGCCGAGACGGAGAACGTTAGCCATGAGGGTGGAACGGACTTGTTTAATATCTGGCATGGCAGTTTCGCGGAGGGCGAGCGCGCAGGTTCCTACAACACCAATCTTCATGGATGAGATTAGCTGGTGGTAAAATTGTTCATTGATGCGCTGAATTTGATGTCAGAAGAGTCCAGATATGTTAACATTAGCTAGACCTTGATATTGCTCTTGTCAGGTTCCTCATACGGGTATTCCTGGTCATCGAAGTCGACTCCGCTGTGCCAATGGTGAGATTAACGGACATAAACTCTGCAGGGCGCGCATACATGACAGTCAAGCTTATGTTGAGGGAATCCATCTTCTTTACTGTTGCTTCCCAGTCTTCTATTTCGATGGGGCTTTCCGCATCGGTGACAAGGACAACCTTGCGAGTCCAAGTGGCCTTTTTAGCAAGGTACCGAGCTTGAGTTTCGATGCCCACAATGAGTGCGTCGATAGCTAGCAAACCAAATAAGTCATCTGTTATCAAAATAAACTCAAGGCAGCTCATACGATCGCCTGAAACCGATGACGCTCCAAGAGCGTCAATCTTAGCAATGGTTCCTGCATTTGGCTGAGCAATGGGGATGTATTCCACAACGTTCTCATATCCTCCGTTGTCTTTGTTGACGACATTTCTGGTTTCTGTTTGCCGAGCTCAGTATATGTGAGAACCGCAGGTCAGGTGCTGAATACCATCTGAGCCAAAAACAACGACACCGCATTGGTCTGTTTTGCGACCATTAAATATCTGGTTGATTGGTGAGGAAATAGAAAGAAGCAGAAAACCGTATTGACCATTTCTTGTATCTTGAGTTTGACGAATTGTAGAGACCATTCTAGGTTTGTCATTTCTTTTAAGAGAGACTGGCCTTGTGAGGTTTGAAGTTCGACTGTTCTCATTTTCCCCATCGACGACGATACGTCAACGAGAAACATAGTAACCGTGTACTGTACATTATGAGCTACACATACACGAGAAAACGAGGAGTACGTACGCCTGCCCGTTCAGCTGGCATAGTGGTAAGGGGTAGTTGTCTGAGTCGCGGGGAAGACGCGAGAATTTGTTTACGCCACGTGACGATGGCTGTGCTGGGTGTTTTGACTCGGATTGTGCTTCGTCCTCTGGCACTGCAAGTTCAGCTCATCACGCGGCGGCGTCGTGATATTGTCCGCTCGCCGGTTGTAGAATCTGCAAATAGTGCCGTTACCAAATGTCTGCTCCAATGCTGGGCAACAGCCTGGCACCAACATCGATGGTCCAACAACAACAGCAACAGCTCAGACCACAGGTGGACCTGCAGCAAGTGATCATGGTGTGTCCTTTTTCGTGCCTCGTAAACATCAGCAATTTACGGAGAATCTTAGCGCGCAAACTTTTTGCGCAAGAATCCAAATGAGCAAAAGAGCCCGAACGAACTGGATAACTTGATGAGGTATATCCAGCAATTCAGCAATCAAAGTATGTCTGCCCTCTTTTTCAGCTTTTCTTTTCCTCTCTGACATATGATCTTAGGGCGTAACCAGACTGGTGTCCAGCCCATGGTTAACGGTCATTCTCAGTCATTAATCAACGGTACCACTGCCGCTCCTTCCATCACACCGGGTCCAACTCCCAGCCAGCCCTTTCCAACCGCCCAGACTCCTGTTTCATTCACCAATGACCAGATAAATGCCCTCAAAGCTCAAATACAAGCATTTAAGCTGATAACTAGGGGGCAGACTGTCCCAGAGTCTGTGCAACACGCCATTCGTGTTCCAAACACCGCTGTCGCAGATCTCGAAAAGGTTCTCCAAGGGCCCGATATCCCTTCTAGAATCGTTGATTCTGCCGTTAAAGCTGCCAAAGGCGAACCAGGCACTCCTGCGGTAACGGCAACCATCCTCCGCGAGGGGGCTATTAAACCAGAGGAGGAGGATATCCCTCCTCTTGATTCTGCCGACTATCCCAAGGGGCCCTTCTTCGAAGACAACGTTAACTCTGGAATCTACCCTTACAATGCCTACAGACATCCCTTCTCCCACCTCAAACGTTCCTCCGACATGGACCCTCAGCACCTTGCCACTCGTCTCCAACGACTCATTATCCCGACCATCATGCCAGCTGGTTTAGACGCCCACCAGATCATCAACGAGCGTGAGCGGTTCATCGAAGCTCGCATCCAACAACGTATCCGCGAATTGGAGGCCATGCCCGCGACCATGGGTGACGGAATTTTTGACCCTAATATTGATGTGGCCGAAGATGATAGAAAAGAAGACAAGGAGAACACCAACACATCAGGAACCACCCTCGAATCTCTTAAACACTACAGCGCCCTAATCCACCCAATCTCAACTGTGCACGGCAAGCTTCGTGCTGTCATAGAACTCAAATCTCTTCGTCTTCTTGACAAACAACGCGCTCTTCGTGCCTCAGTTGCTGAACGTCTCACTCACGGTACAATGTTACCTCTCAACCGCCTCGACTTCCGCCGTGTTCGCAAGCCAACCATCCGAGACGCCCGCATGACGGAGCAGCTCGAACGGAAACAACGACTGGAGCGCGAACGCAGGGCGAAACACAAGCATGTTGAGCAGCTCAATGCCATCTGCAACCATGGCAAGGAGCTCCTCGCCGCCAATCGGGTTGCACAAGAGAGAGTCATGCGGTTGAGCCGTTCAGTACACGCCTTCCATGCTACAACCGAGAAAGAGGAACAAAAACGTATTGAGAGGCTTGCAAAGGAGCGTTTGCGTGCTTTGAAGGCAGATGATGAAGAGGCATACATGAAGCTCATCGACACCGCCAAGGACACCCGCCTCACCCACCTTCTTAGGCAGACAGATGCATATCTCGACTCTCTTGCCCAGGCCGTTGTCTCACAACAGAGCGAGCATGGTGGTATTGTTGAATACGGCTTTGAGACGGAGGACGGGCCTGCTAATGAGACAACGTTTGGTGCGCAAGTGAGCCAGGATGATGCCGACACTGACAGGAAGGTTGACTACTACGCCGTTGCTCACCGAATATCCGAGAGGATATCCAAGCAGCCTGCTATGCTCATAGGAGGGTATCTCAAGGATTATCAGCTGAAGGGGCTGCAGTGGATGGTCAGCCTCTATAACAACAGGCTAAATGGTATTCTAGCAGACGAGATGGTATGTGACATCTCTTAACGTCGTGACATTAATTAAACACTCCGTTTCAGGGTCTTGGAAAGACAATACAGACGATATCATTGGTTGCCTTCCTGATCGAAGTGAAGAAGCAACGTGGCCCTTACCTCGTTATTGTACCTCTCTCAACCATGACGAATTGGTCTGGTGAATTTGCAAAATGGGCACCAAGTGTGAAGATGATCGCTTACAAAGGCAACCCCGCTCAACGCCGTGCCCTTCAGGCTGAGCTACGGATGGGGCAGTATCAAGTTCTCCTCACCACATATGAGTACATCATTAAGGATCGCCCCATTCTGTGTAAAATCAAATGGATTCATATGATCATTGGTTGGTTCTTTTTGTAATTTCTTGAGACACATAGTTGACTGTTTTGCAGACGAGGGTCATCGTATGAAGAACACCCAGAGCAAACTTGTGCAGACCCTCACAACTTACTATCATTCTCGCTACCGTCTTATCTTGACTGGTACGCCTCTCCAGAATAACCTTCCCGAACTCTGGTCTCTCCTCAACTTTGTTCTTCCCAAAATTTTCAACTCCGTCAAATCGTTCGACGAATGGTTTAATACGCCTTTTGCCAATGTGGGTACTGGTGATAAGATGGAGCTGAACGAAGAGGAGGCTTTGCTTATCATCCGCCGTTTGCACAAAGTGCTCAGACCTTTCTTATTGAGGAGGTTGAAGAAAGATGTGGAGAGTGAGTTACCAGACAAGGTGGAGAAGGTGATCAAGGTCAGGATGAGTGCCTTGCAGAGTCAGCTCTACAAACAAATGAAGAAGTATAAGATGATTGCTGATGGAAAGGATAGTAAGGGGTTCGTCAAAGTTTACAATATTTTCACATCATCGGTCTAACTTGGCAATGATACAGAAAATCGGGTAGCGTAAAAGGTCTCAGCAACGAGCTCATGCAGCTTCGCAAAATTTGTCAACATCCCTACTTGTTCGAGAGCGTCGAGGACAAGATCAGCCCTGCTGGTTTTGTCAATGACAAACTCATCAGGACCTCTGGCAAGATTGAGCTATTGAGTCGTGTTCTGCCCAAATTCTTCGCCACTGGCCACAGGGTACATTCTTTTTATAAAAATTCGAATTACAACTTATATATGTTGCTATCTCAGGTTCTTATATTCTTTCAGATGACCAAAGTCATGGACATCATGGAAGATTTTCTGGAGTATATGGGGTGGAGATACCTCCGTTTAGATGGCGGGACAAAGACTGAAGAGCGTGCAAGCTTTGTACAGCTCTTCAATGCCAAGGAATCGGAGTACATGGTCTTCATTTTATCAACGAGAGCTGGAGGCCTAGGTCTCAATTTGCAGACCGCTGACACAGTTATCATGTAAGATTTCTATTGCCTGTTGTTTCTTACCAGATTGAGCACTGATATCTACATTCAGCTTCGACTCCGATTGGAATCCCCATGCCGACTTGCAAGCTCAGGATCGTGCTCATCGTATTGGCCAGACACGTGCCGTCCTCATTTTGCGTTTTATAACCGAGAAAAGTGTCGAGGAAGCCATGTATCAACGTGCTAGATTCAAGCTTGATATCGATGACAAGGTCATTCAAGCTGGTCGATTCGACAATAAATCAACTGTAGAAGAACAAGAAGAGTTCTTGGTTTGTTGGTAATTATTACATGCAACATTAATGCTGATATCATCCCATGCAGCGGTCAATCCTCGAAGCCGATCAAGATGAGGACAACGAAGAAGCGGGCGACATGAATGACGATGAATTAAATGAACTCCTCGCACGCCACGAGTCCGAGACGGGAATCTTTCGTGAGATAGACGCAAAGAGGGAACGAGACGCACTAGAGGCGTGGCGCCAAGCTGGGAATCGCACCAAGCCCCCTCTGCCCCTCATCCAGCTTGAAGAATTGCCTGAATGCTATCAGACCGACGAGCCATTTGACGTCAAAGATACGGAAGAAGTATTCGAGGGTCGAGGGCGACGTCGCAGGAATGTGGTTAGCTATAATGATGGTCTCGACGATGACACTTGGGCTATGGTGCGTACTGGGTATGTGGTTTGACACCCTCCTAACTCTATCTATTCAGGCCCTCGAAGATGGCGAGGACATTCAGGAACTCGCAGATCGTAATCGTGAGAAGAAGGAACGACGAGTACAGAACAAACTCCTCAGAGATACTGAGGTATCTGGCCGAAATACTCCTGCCTCAGATTCTGTTGATGGTCGTGGTCGGAAGCTGAAGAAGGGAAAGGCAAAGGCCAACGACTATGAACCCGCCGCCGGTTCGAAGCGAAAGCGCGGACTGAAGTCCATGTCGGTCACGCCAGACCTAGACGATGACGAAGAGGACCATGAGTCGGTAAGTGCTGAAAAGTCACTGTTTCCTGCTTTACTTAGACTTATGTCAGAAACGGCGAAAGACGAAGATTGCTACTAATCCCAACAATACTGGTCCAGATATCCCTCCTGTCATACGTGACAGAATGAAGAAAGCCTTCATGGACTGCTACAAGGCAGTCTTAGCTTGCGAGGACGAGATTGGCAGGAAACGCTGTGAACTATTCCGCGAAGTGCCTGACAAACGCGACTACCCTGATTACTACCGCATCATCTCTCAACCCATTGCCCTTTCAACACTCCGCAAGCGAGGTAATTCAAATTACTATAAAAATGTCAATGCCTTCCGGGACGACTGGCGGCTCATGTTTAGCAATGCGCGGACGTACAACCAAGAAGGCTCGTGGGTTTATGTTGATGCTGAGGAAATGGAGAAGGTCTTCAATGCTGCGTGGGATAGAGTTATCGCTGGCACTGATTTTCCTGGTGCGCCCCTTGCACCTTCCACTGCTGGTGGTGGATCTGGATCCGCTGCAGGCTCGTACGCTTCTGCGCTTACACCCATGGAAGAGGACGGTCCACCTCCGCCGACGAGGGGCAGAAGTAGTAGCAGGAAGCAAGTGCTTAGTGATGAAGAGTACTTGACTCCAAGTGACGACGAATAGACCCGCTCTTGTATATCCCTGTCAATTCTCAGATTTATATCGTTCATTGTGTATAAACAATATCGTACCTTTTTTTTCTTGTACCTGGGTTCTTTGACGTTTGTAATTTCTACGACTCTTTAGAAATTGTCCTACAAAATATTAATTGACTGGCCCATCAAATTATACATTAAATATTCAAGAATTGATGGCAGCTCTAGCCCTCATAAGAACAGCTGCAACGAAACCATGCACATCACCTACTTGCACATGCGAGTCGACGAGGTCTCCAATTTCCACCCCTAAACCCTCCAACCCGATTACCTCTGCATCAGCAAGATTTCGTGTATCTGGAGCAAAAATGAATCTAATCACAATTCGATGCGGATGCGAAGGCGTAGACGTGTCGATCTTATAAGTCAATTGAAGTTCATTTTCTGAGACGCAGCGGGATTCTTCCAAATTAGTTATGGTTCCATGCAAGGCTAGCGAGGCAGTGTACCTGAACAAGGGGATTAAAAGGTGCCAAAGTGAAGGTACTCGCTACTCACCAGTCGTACAGTGGCAAAACTCGGCTGTCGTCTTCCTCGACTTGAGCTAACTTTGCTGTTTTCTCCGCCTCCGCCGCCGAGCTCCTCAGATCCTCCAACTCACTGGCAGCGTTCTTCATTGTGGCCTTCTCATCCTTAATCCTCTGCTTCAACGATTGTACGTCGTCACTCAACCTCTGCATCTCCGTCACTTGGTCTGCCAGTTTGAAGTCTGCGAGTGCAATTGTCAGTCTGGGGTGTGGGTGCGTGTGGCGGAGGAGCATGAGAGCTGTTCGTGCTTCAACAATCTTTTGTGCAAGAAAGGTACTTCGGTCTGTAACCTCTTTTACTCGCACATAATCTATAGTCTCATTATTGATAATTCCGAGATGGAAAATTGATCAAAACACAAACCTTTCTCCACCATCGGTGCTAGCAGCCGGATGTCATTCTGAACATCCACCAACTTTCGCTTTGCAACCTTTAGCCCGCCCTTCTTTTCTTCGTTGACCAAAGCCAGTTTGTTGTTCTGCTCAGCAGTAACGATGGGGGCATCGTCAATATCGCTCACAATTGACTTGACATATTTGTCTTTCGCATTTTGCTCTAGATATTGGAATTTGAGCTTCCGGAGGTACGACTGTGGGTGACAAACTAACATTTCAATCGCCAAGCATGAGTCTATACAAGCTGAGCTTACGATCTGGTTAGCAACTTCAGTTGAAACCACTGCAGGATCTCTATTTCCCTTATTTTCCAATTCTAACCCATCACCATCCAGGTTGTGTGTGTTGAGTTCAACCACCTTCGTGCATAACTGTAGATCTGAGTTATCGAACTGGATCTGTAATGCCTTCGCTGCGCGAACGTTCTCCCCATAGTCTATTGCCAGTTCTGTTGATGAGCGCGACATTTATGCGAGTGGAAGCTGGAAGATGAACTTTTGGATGTGCACACTAATTCTTTCGCGTCAAGTCCCGTGACACGCGTCGTACACAATTAAAATTTCTCAGGCTCGACTCGTTGACTATGTAAATGACCCACGGAAAGGTAAATAAAGAGAATATCCAGTACACAAAGCCAAGCGATTATCTTCATGCAAGAACAAAACCGATTAAGAAGACGAGCTGCGTAGAAAATAGAGAATACGATAATCAATTACAGGAAAGCATAAAAATACAGATTGCATTGATCTCGAGCTCCTTATCCAAAGACTGACAGTGTACATTCGGCGTTACCCATACAAACAGTCATGCTGATGAAAGCCGTCTACTTGGATTCGGAACCCGAAAACCAGTTTTTGAAGGCTGGAAGAACAGGATCAGTCACGCAAACAGGGACGATACCATTTGTTTTCCGGACATCGGCCACGGAAGAGTGCAAGCACAGGGCAGCGAAGGCCCAGGGGAGTCCGTATCACTGGTCGAGAAGCGCCGGCTGCTAGTGACTTCGGCTTTTCCCTAAGTTATCGATTATTTCACTCACTGCAGCGGGCTCGAGCACGACCTTGGTTCCATCACAGCAAGCCTTTTTGCTAAACATTTGGCACAGCTCAGTGATATCAACATCCTAAGCAGTACAATCAGCTGGTTAAGAGGCAAGTCGGAAAATCTTGGTGTACCTTGAACTTGGGATCAGACCTGATACTTTTCCACGCGGTCAAGACTTCAATATTCCGGTCGTTCTTCTCTGTCTTTGGCAACGAAGTGCCTGCACATTTAATCATTTTTCCAAGCTCCTGATCGTTTACAGGAGTCGCAAACATCGATTCACCGTCTTGGGTTATTTTCTCCCTGAACTCCTCTCTGGATTTCGGACACGTGTTCGGACTATGGGTTATAGAATTATCCGCAACCGTTGTAGACGACGAAGAAGAAGCCCGGGTGAAAAGTGACTCCTGGGCAAGGATCGAGGGCGACGATGATTGTGTGGACGATAACTGGGAACTCGCAGAGGGAGACGTATTATGGGCAATAGGACTGATGGATGGCGTTGAACCCGTGAACGCCATAAAGTCTGGAGCCAACGAGTTCAGGTAGCCACGAAACAAGTCGTCGAATATTGGATCAGATACAGATGCATTGGATTGCGTGGAGGGCTGCCATGAACTGAGCGGGTTCATATCAAAACTGAAGGGATTGGCATTGTTACTGGTGCTTGCACCACCGTCATTGAATGATGACGCAGATCCGACCACAGAATTCAATTCACCTGGGGTCGAGAAGTCAAATGCAGGGGTCGTAAACATTGGGTTGTTTGCAATAATAGTGATCGGGGGGTTGGACGTCAGGTCCGCGTTGCCAAAGCCGAAATCCATTCGCATTGCATTATCGGGTGCTGGGGGTTGAGACATGTTGTCATCCAGAAGATTAAGAACGTTCGGATCGAAGGTGGTCATTGAACTCCACTCAAGAGGGTTAGTCGGTTTTGGAGAGGCAGGAAGGGTAGTGGAAGAAGATGATAGAGACTGTGTAGGCGACACTGTAGAGTAAACGGGATTTGAGGGAAGAGTGATATCGGTGGTGTTGGTGGGGTCCTTTGGCATGGAAAATGTGAAGGCAGATTGTTTAAGTGTCATGTTCTCGCTCTGCAAACGGCTAAGCATATCGCGCAAGTTTTCGTTTTCATGCTGGGCCGCTTCATTCTTAGCCTCAAGTTCTGCTACCTTGTCCTCGAGCTAATGGAGGAATATATTAGATTTAACCACTGTAGCCCTTTGCATTCGATAACTCACGTCCTTGACATGCTTTTCCTTGCGTTCTCTGAATGCACGTTGAGCCGCCCGATTTTGCTCTTTCCTTTTTAGAAGACGTTGTTCATCTCTACCCTGTAGTCCCAAGATAAGAAGTTACAAAATTATAAACTGACAAAATCGCATACATTCTGTCCTGATGAAGACTTGCGCCGACCCCCGGATGAGGCACTTGCTCGCTTATCGGTCGATGCTTTAAAGAAGCATGAGGATGGATATAAAGACACTTAAATACGGCTCACCAGTGTGTTGGGCCTTGTTATAGGGCTCACTCTCCAAATTATTAGTGCTCGCCTTCCGTTTCAGTGTTGGGTCATCAGCATTACTATCTTGTGGAGCATCTTGGTGGATTGTTGGCGGGCTAGGACTGCTGCTATCGTCGGAAGCCGAGGACGGCGTCAAATTTGAGAGTGAAAATAACGACAAGTTTTGTGGATTCACGCTGTCCATGAGGGTTGGGAAGCCAGAGATGCCTCCATTTGATTGTACAGGGGCAAATTGTTTCTGCAAGATGTCAAAGAAGTCCTGTTCGCTAGGATGGGCAGAATCCGGGCTAGTCAAGTCCCAAATTGCAGGAATTTCAGAGTACGATTCCATAAGTATGAATGACTGGGACAAGGAGAGGATTGGCACTGCCGATAAATGCGAGATCGACGTATGTAGTCCGGCACAAAGGGAGATTACAAATCTTAATGTCTCACGATCAGATGATCGGATCACAACCAGCCGAATTGCCGGTTATCATTGAGTATTGAGTATTTAATCAAATCAACACTGTACCACCTCCAGACGAATGTAAGTACTACTGCATCGAAACCCTGGTTTCATGTTCGAAACTAAGATATCGCCTTGCCACCTGAATCAGATCGGAGTAGCTAACCACGTTGATTGCGAATCACTAGAAATGGTGATAGCCCGTTGATTGATTGTTCACAAAAAGAATCAGCACTCGAACATAATCAAATTTGTAAAACAAACCACTGACGTAGTACTCGATTTCCAACTTCATTCACCACGATGGTATGCAATTAGGAACAATTGAAATAATAGACAAGGGTCATGACGTACAAAGAGGAAGGCCACATTGCTTGGCCAGAGGATGTTCAATCCCACGGGATTGTATAATTCGCTATTCAATTGGGTTATCAATTCTTGCAACCGTTTCATCTCCTGAAAAAAAAAAAAAGGCCAGTCATGTTAGATTTCCCCATCAAGGTGCAAATAAAGTGAACGCAACCTTCTCAAAATGCGTTGGCTTGAATACTCTTGATAGCTGCAGCGAGAAAATCGCCAGGGCGTGGTCAATGAAGGTATGTCGCAGACTGTGGGCTGAAATCAATAACTCATTGATTGCATTAATTGACTCGAGAAACTGTGTAGGTGTTATCTGCCATGGCTGTTAGTTTGAATCAATTACAACGATGAAAGGCTTACCCGTCCCTCCAATTCTAATGGGTATATCGCAGTGAACTGAATAAGTTCTCCCCCTGTATAATCTCTTTCCACTCTTAGAATTTCTCTCGGGTGGTGAGCGCCAATCTGCCCAACAGGAGCAGTTCCGTATGCTGAATCCGGTCCAGGGGGTCGAAAATAGTACGAGGACATGGGTATAGATTGCCGTCGACTAGAAACCAACGTTACCCAATCAAATGAACAAAAAAGCCATGCAGCGGGACATACATCTTTCGTTGAGGGGCAGTCACGGTATCATCTTCGTCTTCGTCTACCAAAGAGTTTTCTACCTTGGGTTTCTCATCTCGTTCCGCAAAGTGCAGACTCGGTGTCGGTGTTATGTCTCTGACGTCTGGTTCTACGGAATGTGGCAAGCTCGTTAGTGGGTCTTCTGTAACTTGGAAGGCACTGGAGCTTGGGGAGTGCGGAGGTGATTGTGAGGTTGTAAACGGTATCATGTGCGGATGATGTCAACGTAAACTATGTAATATAATATAACGAAAATAATAAGGATATATTATTTTCCCACCGCGTCGGAGATACCCATGGATTTCTCTTCTTCTTCAGACCACATTAGTTTGTTCAAAGCTTCAGCTTCAGCGCTTCATCTCCGCGCCCAAGTGTTCTTTTTGCGTCCACATGGCCCTTGCTTCAGCGGTGACAGTCAATGCAATAAGTTTAATTCCCTGGGTCGACCTGGACTGCTTATTTACAAATACAAATCGCCGAATCACTCGGACCTGGTCGGACTGGAATCCTGTGTTGCCATTCACATCACCTCCAAGGGTCTCTCCGCCGGAATAGACAAAGTCAAGAGGAAAGGGAAACATATATGGACCCGGACACTCGTCCTCGGCTATTGTGTCCACGGGACCACCTATCGGTTCACTACTGCAAAGTCTAGATACTGACCTTCCCCGGTCCCCCTTTCGATCCCGAAATGATTGGTCACACTCTCTGGAATGCGGAGCTTTTTTCTATTGACTATCACTCTGTTCTGGAGATCTGTTGCGTTACCTCCGAGCCATATTGAGTACTTTACGCATTCGCTCTCCTCCAAATTCGGAATGGGCTTTGGGTTCAACAGACTAACGGTGACGGAAAAGTCTCTGGTTAAATTGGGTTCTTTAATCTGCCTTTCGCAGAAGGACGAACGCACCAAAGAGTCAAGTCTACGCGGGTTCTTCTCATCAAGGCCGCTGCAGTGCTATCTGCACGACCTGAGCTTCGGATTGAACAGGGGTCATATTATCCGGGTATACATGGCAATACGAAAGAAGTCCCGAGTCATACCTCATAAATAGAACAGGTAGGCCATATTGAATACACGGAAAACTGCACATTGAAAGCTGGTTCATATTCCAGCACGATCAATTTCCAAATCCATACTTGGACAGAACATCTCATTCTGAGCCTTCAAGCGCCGATTGGGTCAACTCCAATTGTCAGTCCATTGATTCCGGGCGATCCGAAACGAAAGTGTAAAAACTGAGGCTCTTTAGCTTCCTCTAATGGGCTTGCTTCGAGCAATTCGGCCCGAAAACGCCGTTTACAGTACCCCAATTCCGTTTATACCAACAACTCTATCTTGATCAGGTCAGCAATTTCAACCATGCGTCAATTATACTTCCCGGCCGGAAACCTGGGAGAACTCTGGTCAGCACATTGAACCCTGATCGATGCTACTTTTGTATTCGATAAATTGAATTCGGCATCTCATTGTGGACATGGGAGAATCAGCTGTGCGCAAACCATAACGGGTGTGTGCACTGCATAATCATTGGCATTGTAACCACGGAAAGTACATACAATCTCGTTACCTTGCCTTGTGGTGTTTCTGACATGCTGTCATCGCCTTCTAAATAGAAGTGGGCTTATCCCCTTGTTCCGATTCTATAAAAAGCGAATGGTTATCTTGGCATACACGAATATTGCAGGAATAATTTCATGAAGTAAATGTAATTTGATGTGTAAGTAAGTGCAACGAGAGAAAGAGCATAAGGATGTCACGAAGAAGCCTCCCTCTCCATAGGGGGTGATTGCGATTGCTTTGTAGAGGGGGACCGTGAAGAGACTCCATCCAACATCATGCCCACCCTCGTTGGAGGTGACAATGATATGGCATCCACACGCATTTTATCCTCCCTCTCGCTATGATTTGTTGGAGAAGGTGTACGTGAAGGTGGGGACAATGTCGCGATAGGTGGGAGCGCAGGATGAGCCGATGAACTACTGCTGCCACTACCTCTTTCAACACTCCCGGCACTACCTGCAAGGCTATGTGCGTGACCAATCCCCATTGGCTTGGGATGAGGGGGTAGAACAACTTGGAGCGGAAGCGGACTTGTTGGGAAGTGGTCCCTCATCTCTGGGGAACGCGAAGCCGGCTGCGGGCGATAAGGAGTAGGCGATGGCCTCGTCGAAGGAATGGGAGTGCGCTTACCACCTGAAGGAGAGGATATTCTTCGCTTAGTAAACTCCAATCGCGACCGCTTGGTATTATCAGACGACTCATCCGGTCCGGGGCTCAATGGACGCTTCAAAGGTGTTGCCTGAACGGAAGGCGAAGCGTGACTTGACGAAACGGAATTCCGATGTGAAGGCACTCGTGGCGAAGGCATTGTATGCCTACTTTGTGAAGAAACGGTAGGCGACTGCGTGGGACCATCGGGATTCGACGAGTTGGCAAGAACGATTAGAGCATCTGCAACTCCTTCATCTGCAACTCCTTCATCGTAATCCTCATCAACCTGTCTCATGACTTGACGTGGAGTCGCGCTAGTTGGCGATGGTTGCATGGACATGGAGGAGCTGGAATTCGAGTTCTCTGGCGAACTGGGTCCCTTTGGGTATTGATGTTTATTGAAGCTAAGCGCACCACGCTGGCTCTCCTGACTGCTTTCTTCCTTTCGCTTGCTGCTATTATTAGTTCTCCTCTTCCGTTCTTTCTTTGGTAAGTCTGTCATTGAAAGCGTCGTAGAAGATGGAGGTGGGAGGTGAGGTTGTACTGCCTGAGGAGGATGTGGGTGTTGATGAGAATGATGCGGAGTCCCTTGTAGGTCTTCCCTTTCCTTCCTTCGCCTGCTCTTCTCCATACGTGGACTCTCGGGACGACTACTGCTTGGACCGATGATGGTTGGGGGAGGTCCATTCCGCACCCGAATACCTTCCGATGAGACAGGGTATCCTCGGCCTTCAATGCGTTCATCATAGTCCCCCGAGTCACGAGCATCTTGACGTGGGTCATACCTGCTCCTCGTTGGCTCCATCCCAGGGGCATGCGGGTGTCCATGCGGCGGGGAAGATGGTCTGAAATGAGGTGGAGGTGGACCAGTACCAGGTTTGTTGTCCCAATATCTAACTGGGTGGTGTCCTACACGGGGAGACGGTGCAGGTGGGCTTGCTCCACGAGGGGAACGTGGATGGGGATAATACGATGAACTTTGCTGACCAGGATGAGAAGGATAATCACGACGTCTTTCCGATTCTCTTTCCCACTCGGCATGAGGTGGTCGTCGGTCCCAGCCAGGCTCAGCCTCTGTGTGACTTAAATCGCGATGGTGATACGTGCGAGGAGAACGCTGGGGTGGTCCGCCACTCGGCTGAGCAGGCCCAACTGGCTGTCGTGAAGGTGGATATCCAGAATAGGGTCCAGATGAGCGAGGTCTTGCTGGTGAAACTGATCTCGACGTCCGACGGGCACGATTATAGTAGGGATCTGAGTGATGGGGATGACCACCATTTCTTGGATCATCCGATGGTTGTGGTGGTAGAGGATGTTGCAGGAGCAAGCTCTGGTGACCCACTGGTACACCACCCCCACGAGGGGGGTCACCGCGGGATACAGGATACTCCCTTGGATTGTGATGTGGAGGCCTGTCTACCTCCATCGGAGCAAGAGGTGTATGAGGAGGAACATGCCTTGTCTCGTCAAGAATTACAGGTGGCGGGGGTCCACCCCTAAATGGTGCAGGGGGCGAGAGGCGGCCTGCAGGATTTACCTGGGTTGACGAGGACATGCCAGCATCGATGGGAGGTCCCCTTGAATCCGATCTAAATGGTGGACGCATATTATTCGGCTGAAGCATCAGGGGCGGACCATTCAGATTGGCAGGCGGAGGCACCACACTGCTTGCATATGCAGTGGGATGTACATCTTGGGGACCTGGAGCAGCAGGAAGCTGACTACCGGTTGCTTGGGCGGTCTTCAGAAGCTGTAAACGTTGTGCAATGGCAGCATTGCTGGGATCAAGCTCTGCTGCACGGGCGTATGCGTCGATGGCGTCGGTGATTTGGTTGTTACAGCTTTCGTACAGGCTTCCAAGATCAAACCAGACTTCGGAGATATAGGGGTTGATGCGGATAGCACGCGAGTAAGCATCGAGAGCGTCACGGTATTGGTTGATTTGAAAGTAGAGCACGCCGATGGAGCACCAGAAGGTAGGATTGCGGCCGTCCCGGTAGACAGCTTGTTGGTAAGCTTCGTATGCCTTGTTGTACTTTTGACCGGCCATATAGGCACGACCAAGAAGATACCAACTTTGGGCATCGGACGAGTCTAATACAAAATGAATGTCAGTCAAGACAATATTTGAACAGCGATAGAGAGACTAACCAGCCTCAAGAGACTGCGTAAAAAATCGAATAGCGGCATCGTGGTTCTGAAAGGATGATCCATCTTGATGGTAAAGCCAACCAAGTTGTTGTAGAACTTTGGCATGTTGGGGATTTGCCTCGACGACGCGTTCATAAGCGTCTCTCGCGCGACGGTGCTGATAAAGTATAAAGGACAAAACAGGAAAGAGAGAAATAAGAGCTTACGTTCTTCTGTTGTTCGAAAACGTGCCCGATCTGGAACCAGATGTCGGCATGAGCGAGAGGACTTGGAGGATTGCGGAGGATGCGGTCAAAGCAGGCAAGAGAATCTTCGAATTTACCCTGCTGCTTGTAAATAATGCCTAGACGAAAGAGAATTTCATTCTCCTTGTCGAAATCTAAATCTTGTAATCCTTAATCAAACCAGCCGTATCTAGGACCCAGCAAGACGAACTGACCTTTGCACATGCGGAGGACTGAGGAGAAAGCCTCCTCCGCATGGTCTAACGACCCATACCGGTCGTAGAGGATGCCTATTCCATACCAAAGCTTGGGGTCCTCCTTGGGGTTTGGAAGGAGGTAGAGGGCCTGCTGGTACGCAGAATACGCTTTTTGTAGGTCATCCTGCATAAGGTAGCAATGGCCTAGTGCGCTCCAAATTTCACCGTTGTCTTCCTCGATCTGAAGGACGCGCTGAAAATAATCTACTGCCTAAAAAGGAAAGAAATACGTCAGAACCCAGCAAGACCACACAAGACCTGCGCGGCAAGCAAGTACAAATAAAAAAAGTTGACCTTTGGATAGTTCTCTTTGATCCGAGCGATTCCCGCAACCTGAGTGAGGCCAGAAACGGAGGAGGTATTATGGCGCAAGGCGTTTTCGTATGCGGAGAGAGCGTGTTCGAGATCGCCCATTTGCTCAGCGACACGACCTATCAGGAGCCAGGTCTGCTCATTGGCGGAGTTGAGTTTGCTGATGATGGTGGTGGGGCCTGCAGGGGGACCATTAGGGGCAGAAGCGGTCTGGATGGCGGGTGAGATGGCGGCACCGTTTGAGGAGGGGTTGGGGGCATTTATGAGGGGGTGGATGTGATGGGGGTGGAGCTGAGAGGGCTGTGGGTCGTGCATGCGAACATCCTGGCGGGGAATGTGTCTGTGGGACATGATGGACGGTGGGCGAGGGAAGTCAAAAGAGAATGATTGGAGAAGACTTATAAGGTGCAGATGTCATCTGAAATGTCATCCTATCGAAACAGCCGCGTGCCTTTGTTTTGCCGCTTTAAGATTGTTTCCGTCCGTCCATATTTCCGATCTAGATCCCGTCCTCGCGTGCAAGATCGTTATCAGAAGAACCCAATCACGATCAGATCTCGGTCTGTTTCTCCGTCCTTATGTAAGCTGATTGTAGACATCTCCTTGGCAAGGCACTTTATCTTATCTGCAATCTCGATTTAGTCCCTCAATTACAATCCCCGACTCTCTCCGCTTAAATTCACCTCCTTTCCTAATGACACGTAACTACTCTGTTCTCTATCGCTCCATTCACTCACTCTCTCTCTTCCGTAGGTGGAAACCAAAGAGAAAAGGACCGTCAGAAAGCTCAGAAGAAGCCTAAACCTCCTGCAACCAAGACAAGTGGGCCTAAATTGGCCGAACGTAGGTCAAAGTATGTCCTCTTCCCTACCGCTCAATTCTTTACATTGACCAGTCCACAGTGATATCATTGCCCTTCAAACTAAACAGGTGTGCATGCAGCGCCTGTTGGCCCCCAATCTATATAACTCCCCAACAGAAACTCAAAACCGATGCGGATGGGGGAACTTTGAAGAGGTCCTAAATCCACCTTCACAGGTCCCTTCCCTCCCTAAATGGAACGATCTAGACATGGAACGTGTGTTTCCTGTAGTTATTATTTGCAATGGAAGTTTACTTTTGACTCGTGGTAGAACCTGCATTGTATTTATACTCGCGAAGTCAGATCAATATATAGACACAACCCTCGTCTTCGAAAAAGAGAAACTGATGACTCCGAGTCCGATGAATCTCAGCTCAAACGTTAACGGTCGACTTCCCAGCCAATTTGCAATGCGAAAGAAGCTTCATTCAAGCCATATAAAAGCTTGGGGACTCTGGAACAATCCGTTCACTTAGTCAAACCGGACTGAATTACCCGTTGCCCTAGACACTTGTACAATTGTCATAAATAATTCCATGTTGCATCAATAATTTATTAAGATACCCGATTCTTTTACCAACCGCAATTACTCGGAAATGGTGATTCTCTGAAAATCCCAGGCTCAAAGCGCTAGCAACGTGCCAATTCGCGGGGTGCGATTTATGGGATTGCACGCACGCATAGGCTATCAATTCCCGGGTCCGACAATGAACTTTCCAGGGAAATGTCAAACTGAACTGATAGTGGTTGTCAAAACTTGGCAGACAAGCAGTATGTACATGTAAATTGTTGAACTACGTTCACAGCGGTTTTCCTCTATTGATGTCTGATCGAAACATGTCAGGGTGAGTTGCCCCAAAGGCTTTATTGGTTGTTACAAATTAGAGCAATACATAAAGAATCATCTCTCCTCTTTTCCCATGCTCGTATTGAGGTCCGCCATACAGGCGATAACTTCAAAAGGTGTGCAAGGTTGAAAAAGTCAGCGCTAGTCAGCACTGGAGCGGCCCACACCACTGGGATTCGGCAGGCATTGCCACACATTCTAGCCTTGGGTGGCGAATACTGACGCATGATTCAAGTATCTCGTCACCTCCGGCAAGCGATTCTTATACGCTAGCGTTGGCAAGCCCCTGACAAGAAAGGATCATCGGTCCGGCAATGTCATCAGATTCAGCAGAAAACTAGAAATTGGCTCACCATCTGTCTCAATGTCCAAATACAATGCAGCCCGTTGTATAGATAGCAACAGCAAACGTCATATAAGCGCCACAAACAAAGATAGGGATATGGACCAAGGCTCAACCCGTTGCCCGTACCAAGCCCGTATATGCCATGATAATCAGACTCACGTGGTTGTAAAAGAACCTAAACTTCGACGGTTCGACTAGAATCAGCCTGCGATGTTAGATTCCCAAGGCAGTTCACTGCGCATGAACCGATGAAGACCGATGATGTACCATCGTGCATCGCCACCCGGAAAACGCCTTGCAGTTTACCTGAACAGTATTGTCTCCCCATAATTAAATTATTAGCATTGCACTGATTCCTGGTGTAGGTTGGAATGCTGGCATGCAGTCCTACCTGTTGATATGCATATGTTACAATGTACATTCGACCTGCAGGCCAAAGTACGTTGCCTGGCCATCCGTAATCAATTCAATCATTACCGCTGATTGTTCGGGTGACGGTCAGGTTGGTACTCCGAACTGGTGATGATCTCAGATATAATCTTCACATGGAGAAAACTTCATATCATTTCACACTCGTTCGAAAAAGGTGCAGAAAGGGGTCCATGGAATGATCTAAGATTGGAGAAAGTTTGATTTGTAGTATTTCCTGATATCAACCGTGTGGCTTGCCGCTTGGAACTAAAGCTGTTCACCTGGCATTATAATAGGCGATCAGCTAGTACTGTAGCAGAATGTAGCTACATAACATTCCTGGAAGCACAGTCAGAATGTTATTATATAATGACCCCCTTCAAGGCTTCAACCAAATTCAATTTTTGGACCCGAGTTTGCAACGATCGTTCTACAATTGAGATGTAGATCTTTGCCGAGAAAAATCCGAAAGGAGATCGGACAGGGTCAGAAATAGTCACCGCAGTCAAGATGGCTAATTTCAGTTAATTTCTGAACAACAACGTTCGGAAACGACCGGGATCTGGCAAGTCCAGTTCCGGAATTCCTACACAAACACAATCCCCGGACGACCGAACCACAATCCAAGCGTAAGACCTAACATTTCGGAATGTAGCTCATAAGCACAGAAAGCACTCGTGTTGATCAAAAACCCATCAATGCGTTTTCAATATTTCCAGTGCTTGCTAGCAGTACTTCGTCTGTTCCTGACATCCAACTAGAGGATGTCCAGTACCTCTTCCACTTTAGGAATAAAGGAACCGAAACACTCACACCAAGCGCAGTACGCGATACGCGATGTGAGAGTTGATGGTCGTTGACGCGTAGACGCCCAGTGGAACGCCAGACACTCGGAGATGCCAGAAACAATAATGAAATGTGATTGGGTGCTGATCACAATGCACCTTAATCGTGATCGCCGGCAATTTCCTTTCAGTTCCATGTCAAGAGAATGACGAAACTGCCTAGTCAGAAATGGAAGAGTGACGTTTGCGGTGCGAAGTGGGGCATTTCACGCAGTACCTAAACTTCCAATAGAAAGACATCAGAAATGCATTCAGTTTGAATGTTATTTGATTTTAAAAGCCATTCCGCCTTCTAAACGTCGGCGCCTGGTAGGAGATTCCATGTCCTTATTTGACCGGTTGCGGCCCCAGCTGGGCATAGGCGCGGGCGAAAGGTAGCCCATGTTTTGAGGGAAAGGGGTTGCAGGTGCGATGGGAAAATGGGGCGTTGGATGGTCGGTGATAGGATGGTGTTTTGAGCGATATAGAGAAAGCAAGGTATTGATGAAGACAGTCAAGAAGGCCAGTGAGGTCAATGTAAATATCTGCAGGAGAATGTTTAACCAGGTGTGTAGATCGGGGGAAGTTTTCCTTACTAGTGTCTTCCAACTGATCGCCTCAACAAACCCATTGATGACCTCAGCGATCAGCTCGGCTCCAACCTTTGCACGTCCAACGAGTATTGGATCACGATTCGTACAAGTTTCCCAGTTCGCACATTGGTGGACCAGAGCCGGGATGGGACTTGTGCCGCATAAGTTATTCTTGTATTGGGTTGCGCATATGCTAATCTCCTGGATGACATCTATATAATATGAGCACTGGCACAGGTGAAAGAACACTGATAAACTTACCTTGTTGATATTCCGCTATTCGATGCTCCACATCTTTCTGGACAGTCAGAATGAACTGTCCAAAGAGATACAGAAATATAAGAATTAGAGACAAATTGAAAAGGAATTGGAGATATCTAGTCATAAATGAGATCAATATTCATTGATCCAGGATAGAGAACTCGCCCAAGAAGAATATAAGGTAATTCAGACGGTGCTGGAGCTGGAGCCGGCATGTTCAGAGTATAATGATGGGATGTTTGGTTTACGGGAACTGGTTCTTCATTGTCGTCACTTTCTGCGGCTGAGGCGGGATCTCCTTCATGATGACGTCGAGTGATAAGGCGTGTTTCATGTCGCTTATTTCGCTGCTTGAAGACGCGTCGCAGGCCACCTGTTGCTACGGGCCTGACAGAGTCTTCATCTTTGAAGTCATTCGTTTCCATTCCACTCATTTCTTCGCCATTTCTAAATGGACTTATATCTGTCATATCGATGTCCTTTACCTCTTCTGGCAAAGGAAATGCTTTTGAGGGTGAGAACTGAGGAGGAGGAGCCCATGCGTGACTTTGCGGAGGTTTTGAAACAGCAGGTGGATGGAACAGAAATGGAATATTTTGGTTAGTGCCAAAAGTGGGTTGGGGGCGGTTCGAAAGCGAAAAATTTGAAGGGTTCAAAGCGTCATGCGAGCCTATGAAAAGTCACTAAATTCATCATTCATTCTAACCACAAATATTAACCCAGACGCACGTTTTCGTGGTGTGCTTGGTTCGTCAGCCTTTGTTGCCCAAGCTGGCTTTACAGAAGTGCGATTAGTCCATTGGTAATCCATAGGTGCATCCCTGGAGCGTCCAACGTGAGGAGGAAATTGACCTGCCATGATGAGTAACAGAGACTCATGCACTCATGCTGGTCCCTGGATGAGTTGTGACAGTTGGACGCGTTCAGAGTCACATGGCGTTATGGAAGTTCTCAACAACTTGAACTATGCTCTCAACAACCAGGGCCTCCCTGCGTCCAAGACTAAGCCCAATATTTAGAAGGAACTTCCACCCGTTAGCTGGCCAGGACGTAAAATCGTTGATTGATCAACAGAAACGGCCGTTTGCGAACCTCGTTCCCATTGTCATTGAACAAACTGTTTGCATCCCTTCTCCAGCGAATTCAACATCCATTTCCTGATTATTTCTACTCCAGGGAAGAGGCGAAAGGTCATACGATATTTTCTCCCGCTTGCTTCGGGAACGTGTTATCATGCTTCATGGGCCCGTGAGTCTGAACTACTTCCAACTAGCTTCGGGCAAAACTCACTGCCGTCTGCTTAGATTAGAGATGACGACTCAACTTTGATCGTTGCCCAACTTCTTTTCCTTGAGGCAGAAGATTCAACCAAGCCTATCCATCTTTACATTAACTCTCCTGGAGGAAGTGTAACAGCGGGCCTTGCAATATACGACACGGTAAGTTCATTTTTAAAATTCAGGGATATGTTTTCACTCTGCGTGCTATAGATGCAGGTGGGTGGTTATAATTTTGTCCATCACCCCAAATTCCCCTCATGTTCTTATTGTAGTATGTGTCGTCTCCAATTCATACATATAGCTTAGGACTAGCAGCATCCATGGGCTCACTCTTACTCGCCGCTGGTGAGAAGGGTAAACGCCACTGCCTTCCAAATGCTAGTATCATGATCCACCGTGCGTTCTACTTGCAGATTCTTTCAAATTTCGTAAAACAAATCCTTTTCAGAACCTTCCGGCGGTGCTTCGGGCCAAGCAACCGATATTGCCATTCACGCGAAGGAAATATTGCGGATACGCCAACTACTGACTTCCATCTACCAACGGCATTGCTCTGTAGAAGGAGAAACACAGGTCGAAGGCCTTGCTCGATTCGGTAATTAAACCTTACTCCAGATGTTTTTGCTGATATAAATATCCCACATCCAGAGAAAGCCCTAGAACGAGACTACTACATGACCGGTCAGTTCTAGAGTTTCTTTCCGATCTTCCTATAGTCTAAACCCTTGATAGCCCAAGAGGCGTTGACATTTGGCATTGTTGATGGCATACTTGAAAAGAGACCAATCACCGATGCCGACAAACCCCCAGAATAGCTTGTCCGTTAGAACTAGTGCCAATGCATGAGGTACATCAAAGGGATGTAAGATCTCCTTTCAAACAACAAATTTCCACGCATTCGGAAATTTATACCTGCTGCTTGCGAAGGTCGCGATGTATCGCTGGCCTGAAAGTTATCGATGAGGATCCGAGATTCTCCGTGCCAGAGCTTAGTAGTTGGTGGTCCTTCCTTTCAATGAATTAAGGTCCACTACTCGAACTAAATGTTCAACGTTCAACCTGCGCTAAAGCGAGCCTTCAACAGACGCTTCTCATAGGTCCTTCGAAATTCGATCATGCCGGCGAGTGCTTACGTGGTGACAAGGGTATATCCGTTGTGCAATGGTCGCAATTGATTGGATCATTACAAGTTTACGCTGACAAAGTGAACGTAGTTGTAGCATCTAACTCGGCCAA